>Ga0209016_1000577_pt1 | contig 41405 bp, 40 predicted proteins | sample EPASupsiteSAE305_FD_187265 | JGI IMG/M metagenome (GOLD analysis project Ga0209016, IMG submission 187265) | Bioremediated contaminated groundwater microbial communities from EPA Superfund site, New Mexico - SAE3-05 (SPAdes) (version 2) | ecosystem: Environmental > Aquatic > Deep subsurface >... | reverse complement strand
TCGATCTCGGCCTCGATGCGCAGATGCCCTTCTATTCTGGTAATCGGATCAACGACTATCTTGGCCATAGTCTATTCCTCCCCGTCTTTTGTGTTCTCGGAAGTAGCATCCTTGTCCTTGCGCAAGGCATTCATGGCGCCATGGATTGCAAAGGCACCACCAACACCGGCTGCAAAAGCAAGCCCGATCTTGTCGGCATTCTGCTCAATACCAAAGCCCGGTACATTGGGCAGACGGCGATAGAGTGGCGAAGTATCCCAGAACTGGGGTTCGGAACAGCCGACACAGCCATGACCGGCAGCAACCGGCCAGCTGCATTTTTCATTGAAACGCTGGGTGGGACAATTATGGAAGGTTGCCGGGCCCTTGCAGCCCATCTTGTAAAGACAGAACCCCTTGCGATGGGCATCATCACCCCAGTGTTCAACATACTGACCGGCATCAAAGTGGGGACGACGTTCGCAGTTGTCATGAATTCGCTTGCCATGGGCAAAGAGCGGTCTGCCGTGACTGTCCATGGCAGGCAACTTGCCAAAGGTAAGATAATAGACGACGACTGCAGTAAGGTTATCTGCATTACAGGGACAACCGGGAAGATTCAAAACCGTAATCCCCGGTACCGCCTCCTTGACTCCAACAGCCCCCGAAGGGTTGGGCACTGCTGCAGCGATGCCGCCATAAGCAGCACAAGTCCCCACGGCTATGGTTGCTGCCGCGCTACCACAGACATGCTTGGCAATCTGCTGAAAGGTCTTGCCGCCAATGCAGCCGAACACACCTCCATCCTTCAACGGAATCGAACCTTCAACCACACAGAGATATTTACCTTTGAACTCTTTTACGGTTTTTTCAAGTGCCGCCTCTGCCTGATGCCCGGCTGCCGCCATGATGGTCTCATGGTAGTCTATGGAAAGGATATCCAGTACCAGTTCCCCTACCGTAGGATTAGCCGAACGCAGGAGCGCCTCGGTATCACCGGTGCAATCCTGGAAGTTCAGCCATACCAGAGTAGGTCGTTGTACTTTGTCCAGAGCCTGGGCCACCTTAGGTGCCATGGTGGCAGGCAATGCCATGGCAACAGTGACAGTAGAACAGAATTTCAGAAAATCACGGCGCGAGACTCCCCGTTCTTCAAGCATCCTGGCAACTGAAAAACCTTTCTCTTTTTGCTTCTCTTTTCCCTCTCTGTCCATGGGCACCCCCTCTGGTTGGTACGTCCTGACTTAACGTCTATAGTTAACGGCCACCTCATGATGTCAACAATGAGTAAAAACAATGTTTCCATTATATCGCTCAATATATTTTATGCAAGCAACAACATAATAAACATCACACACAAGGCCTAAACAGATCTCATATGCCCCTTATATAGATATATGAGGTTTTTAGCATAAATTTGACGTCCTTAGCGGATTATGTATACTCAGATCCCATGCAGAGTACGAGACAGCATATTTTTTTCTTAGCAATGGTTTGCAGCTTGCTGATTTCTATCACAACGGCTGCCTATAGTTATAACATTTCAACATATTACAACGATTTTTCAAAAGTAACAGCATGTATTGAAAAAGACCTCCTTGCAGAAAAGCAACAGATCCATACCGATGAGCTCTGTACAGAACTTATTTTTGAGCCGCTTCTCCAAGCACCTCATCTCCCTTCGCTCAATACCTATTTCGTCCAACCAGAAAACCGAACGCTCACGCTACCCACTGTTTTTTTTGATATTTTCGTCCCTCCTCAAAATCACCAAGGCCTTACTTATACCTTTAAGTTTCTGTAACGCTAATCACACACTCTTCATGTCAACCCGACCTGAAGAAACATACCGAAAGGAGCTATCATGAGCATCCGTAACAGAATTGCCGTAAGCTTTGCCACGCTTTTTACTGTAGCCATGCTGGCCGGTTGTGAAACCGGACCAGAGGTTAAAAGCGAAGCACCTGCACCTCAAACCGTAGCAACAGCACCGAAACAGGAAGTAAAAAAACCGGCAGGCCCAGTCATGCCCAAAGGTGTTGCCGTCATCAGCACTGAAGCACTGAAGGCACTGGTAGACAAAGGGTCAGAAGCAGGCAACTACCTGTTATTTGACAGCCGCCCGGTTGGTCGCTTCAACGCCGCAACCATCCCGACATCACAGCATCTGACAGATGCTGAAATGGAGAAACTTGACAAAGAAGGGAAAGTAGTCGCCCGACTTGGTGAGGACAAAGGCAAACAACTAATTTTCTGGTGCGGAGGCCCCACCTGACCGTTCTCCATCAAAGCTGCCGGTCTGGCAGCAAAAAATGGCTACACCAATGTTAAAGTATATTCAGGTGGTGACCCTGCCTGGGCAAAAGCGGAACTGCCGTTTGTATCATCTCCTAAGCATGTGAAAGACGCCAACATCCTGTTACTTGATCTGCGGTCAGCTGACAAGTTTGCTGCCGCACATATCCCCCGTGCATTGAGCCTGCCCGCTGCAAATATGGATAAATATCAGGAAGCAAACTGGCCATCGTTTAAAGGAGCGCCAATTGTTTTTTACAGCGACAATCAGGCCGATGTAGACAAAGCCCTGGAACTGATGCGTGATTACGGCCTGTCCAAGGCAACCTTCTTCCCCGGCGGACTGGCCAAATGGCAGCAACTGGGCAACCCGGTTGAGGCAGGCCCCAAGCCGGCACCGGCAAACCTGACCTTTGTACGGAAGCTTGAAGCACAGGATATTACCATTCCTGATTTCATCAAAGCTCTGGACAACACAAACATTGTCATTCTGGATGTCCGAAACGATTCAGAAAGAAAGACAGGCCAGTTCAAAGGGGCCTTACATATTCCCTCAGACCAGATTGGCTCACGCTACAAGGAAGTTCCCAAAGACAAGCTGGTAATCATCCACTGCGCTACCGGCATCCGTTCAGGCATTGCATATGAAACCCTGAAAGCAAAAGGGTTTACCAACCTTAAAGTGCTGAATGCCAACGTTACCTTTACCGGGGATAAGTACAAAATTACCGAATAGCTTTTACAGTATCCAGCCTTATGCAACACAAGAAGGGACGGAGCAATCCGCCCCTTCTTGTGTCTGACACACATAACCACAAAATCATACAGCACAAACCTATGTTTTTAAAAGACGCCTACTGCAACATCAAACGCAACACATACATTTTTTACAATCTTGAAATTTAACAAGTAAAAACAAAATCTTATAGCATTGCAAATCTAACAAACAGCAAGATCATCAACACAGAACTGCAACACCGCCTACCGTCCACAACCAAACAAACCCAATTAACTACTAAGTTTAAAGTAATGATTAATGCAAGTTACAAGACACAACCTAAAATATTTTTCACAAACATCTATCCAACACGTTGCAAATACAAATGCAACATCAAAGAAAATATCGCAACATCAAACATAACAAATAATTAAAGCAAGTTACACACAGACAACACAACATAATGTTGCACATGCAACACTGTGCATACATATAAACTCTTAATAGAAACCGCACAAAAACAAATAATTTCATGTGTATTAAAAGACAGTTAGAACTTACGATGGCGATATCCATAGCACTTGGCACAATACTTGGATTAAAAAGATGCAACAAATAGTTTTGTTGCACAGAATGAAACGAGGCACGCCATGACCACCGGAAAGATCGCCATACCCTATTACGGAACACTGAGTCACCCCAACAGCGGGTTTGAACGGGTTTTCTTTATTCTTGAACATGATGAGCATAATCAAACAAAACACAATCAGGTCAGCATGGGGATATGGGATGCAACCCAAACACCTCTGCTGCCGGCATGGCTCCACCAGAATGGTATCAAACAAGTTGTCTGCAGTTCTGCACCAGACAGGTCTCTTATGGAAACCATGCTGAAAGCTGGCATTAGAGTATTTGGCGAAAGCAGCGACAAAGCCCGTAAAATACTTAAAAACCTTTGCCTTATTTAAAAGTATCGACGTTATCAATTCAGATTGCGTGAGAGGAGACGACCATGAAAGCAAAAAGTAATTTTTCAACCCTGGTAGCAGAAACCACCGCAAAAGGTAGCTTGGCTCTATTTGCAGGTATTGGCGTATTTCTGGCTGGCTTCATTACCTGGTCTGCGGCCGGAGCTGTCAGCGCACTAATCGACCTTTTCAGCTGATTTATCACATACCACACCCCTAAAGGAGGAAGCCATGAAGGCAAAACAGAATTTTTCAGATTTAGATGATCGTAAGTACATTGGCAGAGTGCTGGCAGTAGCAGGTGTATTCTTTACTGGTGCTGCAGCAGCTGTAGCCTGGCCTGGTCTGAGCCATATTGCTCATAAACTGATTGGTTAACCGTCCAAGCAGATGGGCAGGAATAAATCCTGCCCATTTTTGTGCTCCGACGCCAACTACCCCATGCAGATGAACCAAACATTGCAACAGCATGAAATCCATAGTACCCTGCAGTGCCCAACCTGCTCAACAAGCCGCCTGTATCAATTGGCAGATGGCAGGTTCAAGTGTTCACTCTGCAGAAAAATTTTCAGTGCATCAGCCAATCGACAAAGCCGTTTGGCACCGGTCGTACGGGAAGGTCTTGCAACAGCATTCTGGAACATGGATGGTACTGCTGACACCGCCAATGCTCTGGATCTGAATATTAAGACCGTCCAGAAATATTTTGGATTGTTACGTGAACATCTGGCTAAATTATCACGCCAGACCATACTGCAGCAGTTTGAAAGCGATACCCTGCCAGCAGCCTGGTTTCAGTCATTTCCGCAGCAACAAAGCTGCGGCCAAACTGCCAACCCGATTGCAGCAATTGTTAAATCTGGAGACGCAATCAACTTTTTGTTTGCTGCACCAGTGACATCGCAACCAAGATTTCAGGAAACAGCTATTTTGGGCTGGCTCTTTGCGCAGGATGATGAAAGCCTGCAGCGACTCAACCTGGACCGTATTCATTGTCAATCCAGAGATAGCGACAGCATTGCCCTTGCAACGCCATTCTGGCGTTTTATCAAACAGGGTCTGATCCATTATCAAGGTGGCTTCAGACATCATTTTTTTCAGTACTTGCGTGAAATGGAGTTCCGTTACAACGACCGACAGAAACAGCGCGGACCAGATATCTGCCTGCATATTCTAGCTGCCGAGTAACACATTTTATTTTCAGGAGAGAGCACAATGCGCCGAACACCAGTAACACTAGTTGTACTCGTTTTTTCAATGCTGCTCATGCTGCCAGGCATGCTCCACGCTGCAGTGGACAAAATGGCCTACGACCCGGAGAACTGTCTTGGTTGCCACGGCAGCAAGATCAGTCTCGACAGTTTTGCGGCTTCCCCCCATGGCAAGAACGGCTGCACCAGCTGTCACTTGCAGAGTGCCGACCTGAAAAAGCACATGACCGGCAACACAAAACTGGACAAGGTAAACTGCTCCCGTTGTCACGGTAATGAGGCAAAAGAGTTTGAAAAGAGCGTCCATGCCAAGAACGGCCTGACCTGCGTATCCTGCCACTCTGATATCCACGGATTCAGTTCCAAAAAGGGTGACAAAAAGGCTGCGACACTGGCCTGCATCAAGTGTCACGACAAACAGAAGGCACATTTAAACTCGGTCCATGGTGTATCCCTGATGAAAGGCAATCCCGATGCACCGGGTTGTGCTGATTGTCACGGACTGCACGGCATCAAGAAAGTACAGCCTGCAACTACGGTTGAAGGACGTATGTTCCATGTTGATGCCTGTATCAAGTGCCATAGTGATGAAAAAATGATGCACCGTAATCATGTCAACGGACATGCTGTTGAAACCTATCTGGATAGCTACCACGGCAAAGGCTATCGTCTGGGCATGCTGCAGAAGGCTGCCGGCTGTTCTGATTGCCACACGGCTCACAACGTACTGAAAAAAGACAATCCTTCATCTTCAGTACACCCAAACAATGCCGCAAAAACCTGTGCTCAATGCCACACCAAAGCTACTGCATTGTTTGCCAAGTTTTACTCCCACGGCAGCCACCACGACCGTGAAAACTATCCCCTGATGTACTGGACCTTCAAGGCCATGGTTGGTCTACTGGTGGGTACCTTTGCGGTATTCTGGGTTCACACCCTGCTCTGGATGTTCCGTGGTTTTGTTGAAAACCGTGAAAAGCAGAAGGCCCTGATTGAAGGCCATGTACACCATATTGATGAGCCACACAAACTGTACTATCGCTTCAAGAAGCGTCACATTTTCCTGCACTTCACGGTGATTGTCAGCTTTCTTGGTCTCTCCCTGACCGGTCTGCCACTTAAGTTCAGTGATCAGGCCTGGGCACAGACCATGATGTCCTTCTTTGGCGGCGTTGAGTACGCCGGTCTGATTCACCGCGGTTGCGCCGTACTGACCTTCTACTACTTCATGGGCGCACTCTGGATGAGTATTGACTTCCTGCTGCTCCGTAAGGATGTAAAAGGGAATATCCTGCAGCGGATGTTCGGACCAGACTCACTGATGCCTAACTTCCGTGACATCAGCGATGTCATCGGTATGGTCAAGTGGTTCCTGTTCAAAGGTCCCAAGCCAACCTTTGAGCGCTGGACATACTGGGAAAAGTTCGACTTTATCGCGGTCTTCTGGGGTATGTTCGCCATCGGTGGTTCGGGCCTGATGCTCTGGTTCCCCGAGTTCTTTGGCCAGTTCCTGCCCGGCTGGGCCTTCAACCTGGCAACTATCGTCCACTCTGACGAGGCACTGCTGGCAACCGGCTTCATCTTCACGGTTCACTTCTTCAACACCCATGGTCGCCCGGAGAAGTTCCCGATGGACTTTGTTATCTTCAACGGTCAGATGGCTAAAGAAGAGTTCATTGAAGAGCGTGGAGACCAGTGGAAGCGTTACGAAGAGCAAGGCATTCTGGAGCATTTTGAAGTCGAAAAGCCCAGTGGCGTCGTATATGACTTTATCTTCAAGACCTTCGGCTTTATCGCAGTATTCACCGGCCTTGCCCTTGTGGTAGCCATGCTGTGGGCCTTCCTGGCCTAGAACAAAATCCGGGGGCGGTACACAATCCGCCCCCGGATTTCATTAGGAGCCTGTATCAATGAGCAAAGATCTGTCATTAACTTTTTCCATGATCGCGTTTATATTGTACATCGTAGGCGGATTATGTATCTTCAGCGGACTGTTCATGGTTCTTATCTTAAAAAGCCGCTACATATTCGACCTTGGCACCGCTGAAACGCTCGGATACCTGTTTCTGTGTGTAGGAGGCTGTCTTTCCGTTGCCGGTGTGCTGACACTCCGTATTATTCGTAATCGCACCAACCTGAAGCTGTACCAGACTGCCACCAGTCCCAAGTAACCACCACGTTGACGAAGGACTCACAGTAATGCCCGAACGTCTCAAATACGAACAACTAGAACATCTCAAACATATCATGGACTCTGTCGCAGACGGTGTTTTCACTGTTGATAGTGAGATGCGGATAGCTTCATTCAACCGCGCGGCTGAACTGCTGACCGGCATTAAGCGTGAAAACGCCATCGGCAAACAGTGTCATGAAATCTTCCGGTCATCACTTTGCGAATCTGCCTGCCCGGTTCGTGAGGCGATTAAAAAAGGGAAACCAATCACCAATCGTGAAGTCACCATTACGAATAATGACGGCAACCAGGTTCCGGTTTCTGTCAGCGCCTCAATACTATACAACGATGCTGGTGATCCCATAGGCGGTGTTGAGACCATGCGCAGCATGAAGCGTATTTATGCTATCATGGATTCTGTTGCAGACGGCCTGTTTACCGTTGATGAAGGTATGCATATCACACACTTTAACAAGGCTGCCGAGGAGATTACCGGTGTATCTGCCAGCGAAGCACTTGGCAGACCCTGCTATGAAATATTTAAATCTGAAGCCTGCACCGGTGCCTGCCCAATGGTTGAGGCAATTGCCACCGGTCAATCCATTCAACGGGAAGTGGAAATCAGTGACCGCAAGGGCCGTAAAAAACTGATCTCAGTCAGCGCCTCAACGCTCTACGATGCAACCGGCAATGTTATGGGCGGAGTTGAAACAGTCCGCGACCTGACACCGATTACTGCAATCAAGGAAGAAATTCGAGAAAAATACTCGTTCCGCAGCCTGGTGAGCCGCAACCCTGCCATGCGACGCCTGTTTGATGTCATGGAAGATATCGCTGCCAGCAATGCAACCGTCTTCCTGAACGGCGAAAGTGGAACCGGAAAAGAGCTGTTTGCCAGGGCTATTCATGACTTAAGTCCCCGCCGTGAAGGCCCGATGGTGATTGTAAACTGCGGTGCCCTGCCGGAAACCCTGCTTGAATCAGAAATTTTTGGCGTCCGTAAAGGTGCCTTTACTGGTGCTACTGAAAACCGTCCCGGGCGGCTTGAACTGTGTAGCGGCGGTACGTTTTTCCTGGACGAAATCGGCGATCTACCGCTTCCATTACAGGTAAAACTGCTACGGGTGCTAGAAAATCACGAGTTCCAACCTCTGGGCGCCCGTTCACCCATCAAGGCCGACGTCCGCTTTATCACAGCAACCCACCGTAATCTTGAAGAGATGGTGGCTGAAGGGACGTTCCGTCAGGACCTCTATTTCAGAATTAATATTGTCACCCTCAACATCCCTCCCCTGCGTGACCGTCGCGAGGATATTCCCCTGCTGGTGGATATGGCCCTGCAACGGTTCAATCTTACCTACAACAAGAAGGTCCGCTCAGTCTCGCCTGAAGTTTTAAAACTGCTGCTTACCCACTCCTTTCCCGGCAATGTCAGAGAACTCTTGAATCTGATCGAACAGTCAGTCATACTCTGCCGCGGAACAGAGATCACTCCGGATCATCTGCCAACCAATTTTCTGGGTCAAACCCATGAACAGGCGCAAAACACGCGCCGTTCCGGCAAGATCCCAACCGCCGCAGACCTGAACGCACTGTTAAACCGCTACAGTGGTAATCGGGCTGAAGTTGCACGGGAACTCAATATTGACCGTACAACCCTCTGGCGTTGGATGAAAAGGCTTGGTGTGAAGGAGGCTTGAAAAAAGGGGGTACGCTGATTGACACGCGCAGACCTGCAGCAACAAGCACACACCATTGATACCCTGTTTGACCTTGGCCGGATTGATGAAGGAAAGGCGGCAATCCTAGAAGCCCTGGAGGCGGCCAAAGATGATCCGGCCTACCATCATTATTTTCAGGCTGAAGCAGCCGGTTACCTTGAACACAACAGTAAGGAACAGGGACGCCTGTTCACTGAGGCCCTCAATCTGGCTCCTGATGACCTGTTCCTGATGCGGGTGGTTGGGGTCTGGCAGCTGATGAACGGCAAGGTCTGGTCAGCTGTCCGCACCTTTGACCGCGTTCTGGCGATTGAACCGAATGATGGCGATACCCTGCGCTGTATGGGAATTGCCCATTCCCGTCTTGACCGGGACCGCAAGGCTATAAAATTCTACGAGCAAGCCTTGTCGGTTAGTAAAACTGACAGTGATGCAATGCGCCAGATCGGTGTTTCTCTTTCAAAGCTTGGTGAAGACAAGGAATCACTTGACTGGTTTCGCAAGGCGCTGGCGCTGAACGAACAGGATTACGATTCCATGCGGCAACTGGGGATCTCACTGGCCATGCTGGCTGATTACGAAGGGGCCCTGCAGTGGTTACGCCTTGCCCAGACCGTGAACCCGCAGGATTACGAGACACGGCTGAACATGGCATTGGTGTTGAAGAAGATGCGGGGAGAAGAAACCTGGCTTGAGCGGGTTTCAATCAAACTGGGACGCTGGATGAGCCGCGTATGGGGCAAATTGCTGGATCGGTTTAATCTACGCTAACGGTTTCAGGCAGTCTCACAGCCGATTGACAGAACCTCATCTACAGCTTCATTTTGCTTGGCTCCGGTTCCATGCACCGCATCAAGACGTTGCAAGGCGATTTTCAGTGCCTCTTTCATGGCAATCCGTGCATCCTGTTCCTGACCAGCATCAAAAAGGGCATCAGACTGTTTAAGCAGTGCATCACCACCAGCGAATGACATCACATTGGCAACATCGGTATGACCAATGGAAACGATTCCGGTTATTGCGCTGTAATTTGTTTTTGCTTTCATATGTGCCTCCTGCAACAAAGCAGATTGTTATATAAAAAGACAAAGCACAAAGCATGCCATACGTTTTATTTCTTTCATTTCAACATGTTACAATAAATGCAACACACACCGCAAATGATGCAGTTGCAACACACTATTTTCATCTAATCAAGTTGCATTAGTAATATCAACGAATTGGGCGTTGCACAAACATGCAACACCCAATTTAACTAACGCAACTGTATAAACAATCAATTACTTAACAACTTGGTTACACGCCGCTTTAAACGCTGTGCTTCCCGCGCCGACTGACTGGCCTGAGCGATCAGAAGCTGATGCAACCCGTTCTGTTCCTGTCCATTGGCCGGTTTACGCTGCAGATAGTTGCCATCCGGTTGCATCTCCCAGGCATAGCGCTGGTCAGAGTTATGGGCATCAAGCAACTCCCGTAACTGCTGTTGCAATGTTGATGATTCAACCGGAACCAGAATCTCGACCCGCGATTCAAGGTTCCGCTTCATGGCATCAGCAGAACCGATAAAATACTCTTCCTGGCCACCGTTCCTGAAATAGTAGAGACGACTGTGCTCTAAAAACCGACCGACAATACTGACTACTTTGGCCGTATCAGAAAGCCCCGGCACCCCTGGCCTGAACCGGCATGAATCCCGCACATACAGATCCACCCGAACACCGGCCTGACAGGCCCGATACAGACTTTTTACAATATCCCCATCATCAAGGGCGTTCATCTTAAACTGAATCAGCCCCCCGCCCTTTTCCTTATGCACAGCGATCTCCCGCTCAATTTTTTCAAGCAGAGACCGCTTCAACAGCTTGGGTGCTGGCAGCAATTTTTTATAGGTCCGTTTGGGAGAAAAACCTGTGGTCAGATAGTTAAACAGCTCAGTCAGGTCCTGACCGATGGCATCATCACTGGTGAACAGACCAAGGTCACTGTAGAGACGGGCCGTGTCGGTGTGGTAGTTGCCGGTGCCGATATGCACATAGCGCCGGATGCCGTTGTAATCTCGCCGCACCACCAGAATCACCTTGCAGTGGGTCTTAAGTCCCACCACACCATAGGTAACATGGATACCGGCCTCCTCCATCCGCTCGGCAATCCTCAGGTTGGCAGCCTCATCAAAACGGGCCTTCAGCTCCACCACCACCGCTACCTGCTTGCCATTCTCTGCTGCACGAACCAATGACTCAATCAACCGTCCCTCCTTTGAGGTACGGTAGAGGGTCATCTTGATGGCACAGACCTTTGGATCATCAGCAGCCTCATTAATAAACCGCTCAACGGAACTGGCAAAGGATTGGTACGGGTGTTTCACTAAAAAATCACCGCTGTTACGGATAATGTGGAAGATGTTGCGGGATGACATCAACTGGGGATGGTCCTCAGGATGGTGAGGTGGATCATGGAGCTTGGGGTAGTTCAAACGGGCGACCTCAAACAGATCACGCATCCCCAGCATCTCAGACACTTCAAACACATCACTGGCCTCATCAAGATCCAGCTCTGCGGCCAGGCGGCCTTTATGCACCGGGTCCATGCCAGACACCACCTCAAGCCGTACAATCGGGGCAAAACGGCGCTCCTGCAGCTCTGATTCGATCATAGCCACCAGGTCATCAGCCTTTTCCTCATCCTTCTCTGTATTGGCATTGCGGGTTACCCGGAAAAACTCGCAGGAAACCACCTTCATACCAGGGAACAGCATATCCAGATTTGCTGCCATCACCTCTTCAAGCGGCACAAACCGATCACCTTTTCCCACCCGCATAAAACGGGCTACACCGGTACCAAGCGGCACCTTGACCCGCGCCAGCGAAACATCTTTTTCGCGGAGGTAACGGACCGTTACCAGCAGGTTCAGCGAAAGATTGGAGACAAAGGGAAAAGGATGGGCCGGATCAATGGATTGAGGAGTCAGGAGCGGATAGATGTCACGGGCATACAGCTCACGCAACCCCTTTTGTTCACGACTGGTAAGATCTTTCCACCCCACCACTTCAATACCCTTATCATCCAGCAGCTTCATCAACTGCCTGAACAGGGCAGCCTTCTCAGTCACCAGGGCCCGCACCTGGGCGTGACACTCCTGCAACTGCTGGCGTGGAGTACGTCCATCAATGGTAAGCTCCTGCACACCTGCAGCAAGCTGCTGCTTCAGTCCTCCAATCCGCTTCATAAAAAACTCATCCAGATTGGCGCCGACAATGGCCAAAAATTTAATACGTTCTAAAAGAGGTGTTCGGGTATCAGACGCCTCGCTCATCACCCGCCGGTTAAAGGCCAGCCAGGTCAGCTCACGATTCAGATACCATTGACTATCATCCAGATCAAAGTCTGGAGTTTCCGGCAACTTCTGCAGTTCCTTTTCTGCCTGTGGTACTGTTTTTATTGTTCGACGTCGTGATGAGACAGCCTTTTTAACCGGAGCTGCTTCAGCACCCTGTTGCACCTGATCCATCTTTTTCCCCTTATGTTTATCAAGCTTGCGAGCAGCAGTCACATGCCACCTCCAGATTGTTATACGCTGATTTGATTCTACACTACTGTTACAATCATGCAACAAACAGACTGACAGTTTGTACAGTTGCTACAAGTCCGGTTCTGTGGTACATCAACTACCCCATGTCACAGCTTAATCCTGAACAGTTTATAGCCGTCCATCATACCGAAGGCCCCCTGCTGGTGCTGGCTGGAGCCGGATCAGGCAAGACCCAGGTCATTACCAGCCGGATTGTCCACCTGCTTGCCAAACTCAAAATTCCAGCAGACCAGATCCTTGCCGTCACCTTTACCAACAAGGCTGCAAAAGAGATGCAGGAACGGGTCAAGCGAACAGCTGGCCCCAAGGCTGAAGGGATTCTGATCAGCACCTTTCACTCCCTGGGAGTGCGCATCCTGCGCCGTGATATCCGCAGGCTGGGCTACAAACCAAACTTCACCATCTACAGCGATAGTGATCAATCCGGCGTGGTGCGTCAGGCCCTTTCTGACCTGAACATCGACACCAAACAGTTTCAGCCGGATATGGTGCGCTGGCAGATCTCCTCTGCCAAGAACCGACTGATTGCTCCTGAACAGTATCCCAAGTTATCAACCAACCCGCTTGAGCAGGTTACGGCAGCCGTTTACCCCCGCTATCAGCATCTGCTGCGGGCCTACAATGCCATTGATTTTGACGACATCATCATGCTGACGGTACGGATGCTGGAAGAGCTGCCTGAGGTTCGTCAGCACTGGCAGCAGCGTTTCAGCTATATCATGGTAGATGAATATCAGGACACCAATGCCGGCCAGTACAAGCTGATTTCATTGCTTGCACAGGGGCATGGCAACCTCTGCGTGGTGGGTGACGATGATCAGGCTATCTATGGCTGGCGCGGTGCAGATATTGCCAACATTCTCAATTTTTCATCAGAACGCACCAGTTGCAAGGTGGTCAAACTGGAGCAGAACTACCGCTCCACCGGCACTATCCTGAATGCAGCAAACACCGTGATCCGCAACAACAGCAAACGCAGCGACAAGGCGCTCTGGACCGCATCGGGTAATGGCGAACTGATCAGCCTGCTGGTGGCTGATACTGATGACGAAGAGGCCCGTCAGGTGGTGGAGCAGCTCCAACTGGCACAATACCGCAACAAACGGCCCTGGAAAGACTTTGCCATCCTCTACCGCTCCAATGCCCAGAGCCGGGCCTTTGAAGAGGCATTGAGGATGGAAGAAGTCCCGTATGTACTGGTTGGTGGCCAGAAGTTCTTTGAGCGCAAAGAAGTAAAAGACTCCCTCTCCTATCTGGCAGTACTGGCCAACCCGAGGGACGAGGCTGCCCTGGTCAGAACCATCAACTTTCCCCGACGGGGCATCGGCGGCACCAGCCTGCTACGCCTGCAGCAATGGTCCCTGGAGCATAACCTGTCATTGTACGACACCCTGGGCATGGCTGATCAGATCGAAGGATTAAGCGAAGCAACCCGTAAAGCCGTCAACGGCTTTCATACCATGATCAGACAGGAGCTGGCAGACTTTACCAGCAACAACATGGCGTCACAGGCAACAGCCCTGTTCAAGCGGCTGGGGATCAATCAGGAACTGTACCGCACCATTGACAACCCGGTGCAGGCCCGTAAGCGGATAGAAAACATTGAACAGGTAATTAATGCCCTGGCCAGTTTTGAGGAACGAAACCCGACTGCTGGGCTGTCAGATTTTCTGGAGCGGATTGCGCTGTTGGAGGACAACCGACGGGAAACCGGGGATGACCAGCCCCAGGATGCAGTAACCTTGATGTCGTTGCATGCCAGCAAAGGCCTTGAATTTCCCCAGGTCTTTCTGGTTGGTCTGGAGGAGGGACTACTGCCCCACCACCGCTCCATTGATGAAGACCCTGAGGTGGCTGAAGAGCGGCGGCTCTGTTATGTAGGGATCACCCGCGCCAGGGAGCGCCTGACGGTCTCACGTTGCCTGAAGCGCCGCAAATACGGAACATGGGAAGAACGCCAGCCCAGCAGGTTTCTGGCTGAGATTCCGCCAGAACTGTTTGATGGTGGAGATGCAGAAGAGAAAGTGGCTGAACCGGTTGATATGGGAATGGACTTTTTTACACGGATGCAAAATCTCTAACAGAGTAAACCACCTAAATTCCTGCCGCTAGTACAAAAGCCCCCGAATTAGAGATCCGGGGGCTTTTGTACTAACATGAAGTATACCGACTTTAGCCCGGATCCTTTTCAAGCCCTTTTCTGATGGTATAGAAATAGTCAATGAGCAAATCCTGCTCGCCTTTGGTCATTTTCATCTGAAACTGTTTGTGCATCACATCCACCACAACATGCCACTCATCTCGGGTCTTACGACCAGCCTCAGGATTAGCCACCGAGTCATGGCAGCTGATACACTTTTTCTTAGCCAGTTGATACCCTTTTTGCAGGTCAACCGTTGTTTTTTTTGCTTCAGAGGCGCCAACACCCCCCGGAGCCAGAAAAAATAACGCCATTAATACCATCAATGCCTTGTTTTTCTTCAGCATGCTTGTTCCTCCTAGGTATGGCACTCTCTTCCAATAATCAAAGTTATTAGCTGCAACAGCAACAACAGCCCCCCCCCTCTGCTGCCACTGGTTTGCGTTCTGCCAGGGCAGTCCAGTTCCGAGCTGCCAAGTCACAGGCAGAAACGGCAGAAAGTTTCTCTGGTGCAATATAACTGTTTAATAACTGTTCGCCACTGCCATTACTACAGATAGTTGCAGCCCTTCCACCCTGCCCCCAGGAATATGGTCCTGATGGTGCAAGCTGCGCAAAGTAAGCCTGCATACCGACCAGCCGATCAAACAGATGAACACCAGGATTATCAGAAAGGTGCCGCTTGCTTGCTTCGAACAGAAAAAACAGATCACTACCTTCTGTTAACGCATGTAGTTCAAAGGTACCAACGACAAACAGCTCACTACCCCCTATCTCAACAAGTTTTTCCCAATAAGGAGTCCTGGTTTCATCGAAAGCGTCACTCTGTAGCATGGCCGCTTCCTCGATACAAAGTGCCGCTCCTTGATCAGCTGGAGGGAAATAACGGATTACCCCGGCAGCACCTTGGCAGTCACTGCCATTCATGCTGAACTGTGCACCACCACGTAGTTCCAGCATAAATGCTCCAGGGCTGCCATCAAGCCAGATGTACCAGGATGACAGCTTGGTCCAGACTTGGCTGAGATGTTTAACACCCAGCTCGTGACGTATTTCTGGCGCAGCATAGGAGCAAAAGATAAAACAGGCTTCGATTCGCTCCCTGATTAAATCAAGCGGAGTCATCTATACTTTCTCGTTTCTGTTGCAATGCAACCATGTCTCTGACGATATCCAGTTTTTCACGACCTTCTACCGGAATGCCTGCAGCGCGAGCACTTTCGATCATCAAATCCTCTGGATAAGCTAACGTCATGGAATAACTCGTTTCATAGGATGTAAAAAAGTCCTGCTGTTCCCAGTTAACCTTTTCTTCACCGATTGCCAAGCTACCCTTGACTGTGCCGGTAACGGCCCCCAGTCCTCGACACAAATCTATCCATGACTCCTGAAATTTCATGCCCGGCTCTTTAGTGGTACTAAGTTAAAGAAATAACGATGTATTAATATGAAGCTAACCATCAAAAAGCTCCAGCAAAGTGGCGTATCTTCAGGCTGCGCAATACCAGGAACCGTACCCAGGAAGATCGGACCTGCAGCATAGTAAAACCACATGAACAATAGAGCTAGTATCAGTACAGCAACAGTTCTGACAAGCAGCCTGACTACCAGACTTGAACCACTAATCAGATTTCCCAGGTAGAGAGATACCACAAGAGTGGCAAGGATCAAAAAACCGGCCATTTCTGCGGCGTGCAAAAAGCGAAAATACGGTGCATCAAGGTATTGACCACCGACAAACGGAGCCCCCCAGTACATCACCATACCCGCCTTCATGATATACATGAGTACAAAGCCGGACATAACAGAACCGACAAAACCAAACAGACCACCTGCAAGAGAACCGTTTTCACTGCCCAATAGTTTCCAAGGGTATCTTTCCCAGATTAACTCAGACATGATCAATACAGCAACTGTACAGACCACCCAGCCTAGATGGTAATAAGCGCTGTTGGTATCTGCCAGCGATTCCCACCAGGGAGCAACAGCAGCCAGTTTCTGGGCAGGTGAAAACAGATAGCCAACATGAGGATGAAATAGTACCGCATAGGCCATCACTGAAAAAAACGACACTGTCATCACCCGTGAAAAACCTATGGTTCCAAGGTTTTGACCATTCCATGGCCACCCCTTGAAACAGGTTTTCCATGCAATGGCAAGCCAGATGTAGGTAGCAAAAAGGTAAATCAGGGCTGTTGATGAGTTTTCACGGGCATTAAATATCTCCGTACCAGTTTCTCCTGTGGCAACAATGGCAGAGGGGCTGAAGTAGGTAATACCAAACTTTCCGATAAGATTATGGAACAGGCCAAACATAATCACCCAGGTCAGCATTACTACGATACCGGTGAGCAGAATCCCCTTTACCAGAGTCAATTGCTCAGCGGCATTTTGCCGCAAAGGCCAGCCCTCAAACAGATCAGACACCGTAACTACCATGGCAAGCAGTATTACAACCATGGAAAAACCATACATTGGTGTGTAGAGACGCATGACACCCTTGGGATTAAAGAACAGATACCATGCTGCAATATTAAGTACGGCAATCCCTATGAATGTGGCAATGCCGAGCAGATAGTTGTTTTTTTGTGAAGACTGTTCAGACATACCCCACCCCTCCTTGGTAATGTAGTCAGCAGATCACCACTGATCAAAAGACAACAGTGTCCCCGTTGGTCAGGAAGACGTGGTTATTTTTTGCAACAGTTGAAACTTTTTTATAGGAACGAAACTTGTCCGTACCCTTCACAACCGGCAGACCTGCGGCGGCAGCTTTTTCAGCAAACAGCCAACCGGTACAGTGGTTGCAACCCAGTTTTTCCGGCTTAAACGCCTTCAACCCCTTGATAACGTCATCAAACTTGGGATCCCAGGTTTCAAACAATGTCATATGAAGGCCACCGTAGCTGCCATAGACATCATCACCCTTGGCAAAGTTGTTCCTGGCAAAACTATAGAGCGACAGGACGCCCGGGTGACAACAGCCGGTAACAGTGACAATACCCTTGTCTTTGACGTTAAAATACATGACGTTTTCACCCCGAACCCGTAGGATAATCGGCACATCAAACATCTTGACCGCTACTCCGGGCATCAGCTTATGGACTTTTTTGGCATCACATTCCACCAGTTTGCCTTTGTGAGGAATGCTGTTACTGCAACCGGCCTTTGCAAACTTGGCACCCTTCAGCAACTTCATGTCTTCAGGATAGTGAGTGTTAGGAGCATAAATAGTGATATTCGGGTTGTGCTTGAGGGTGGACTCGATCCCCCAGTAGTGATCCAAGTGCCAGTGGGTTAAGATCATGGTATCTATTTCTTTCTTCTTCAACATCTGATCAATACCATGCATTTTAAAAACATAATCCATCCACGAATTGCTCCAACCGGTATCCATCAGTAGTTTTTTCTTGCTACCGTCCAATTGCTCGATCTCTAATAATGCTGCATAACCCCCGGCATTTTCTTGGTTCCATGCAATATCATACTGGTTAGCCATAGTACCGCCGCCATCCATGATATCTTTTTTGAAGATGTCATTATTGAACCAACTGGTTTCAGAAATAACCGTGACTTTGAGGCTCTTGATCTGACCGATATCCTCCTTCGCCGCGTAAGCTTCTCCGGTAAGACCTATCGAAACACCACCAGTAGCAATAGCCGCTCCGCCCATGCCTGCAACCTTCAAAAATTCACGTCTGTCCATCTGTGTTCTCCTTTCGCAGAGTTGTACACTCCATTTTCCTGACAGCAAAACGTCAACACAAAAAAATAACACCGTTTAATACTTATTCTTGCGTCACCATATTTGTCAAGTGTATTTTATTAAAAATTTATCATAAACCAATATCGCTTAAAATAATGCATATACAGCCGACTGCTTTAGCCTGAAATTATTAACTTTAATTAGCAGCATTATATCAACATATAAAATTAGGACTATTCTCAACAGATCATGTTTATTTAAATTTAAATACCACCGTTTTATTAATCGACAACAAGTTTAGCACCTAGCTGTCTACGTTTTGCAAATGCAGGTCAACAGCACCTTACTTAGTCAGACCCACTATAAAAATTTGGACAAACAAAAAACGCGCCCCGAAAGAAAAACTTCCGGGGCGCGTTTTTTGTTTGTCCTACAAATGAAAGCTATTTTACCGCAGCATTCAAATCTGCCAACAACTGCTCAGGATCAAGTCCGTGGTTGATGGCTCCCAGGTCAATCGGCTCACTCTGGGCCCCCATGCAGCCGGCACAGGCCAGATTATACTTCTTCAGTACCTTTGCGGTCTCAGGATAGGTACGCAACATCTCAAGAAACGTCATATCTTTAGTAATTTTAGCTGCTGCCTGTGCCATACCCTACCCCCTACTCGTATTTGATCTCAATGATTTCATATTCTTTAGTACCGGCAGGCACCTTAACCTTGACTGCATCATCCAGTTTGTGGCCGATCAGCGCCTTGCCAACCGGTGAAGTGCAGGAGATCTTGCCCAACTTGATGTCAGCCTCATCTTCGCCAACAATCTTGTAGGTAATCTCTTCTTCTGAGGCTGTGTCATACAGGGTAACCGTGGCACCAAAGACCACTTTATCCGGTTTGAGACCGGTCAGGTCAACCACATGGGCACGTGCCAGCTTGCCCTGCAGCTCCTGAATTCTGCCTTCGATAAACCCCTGACGATTTTTGGCAGCATCATATTCTGCATTTTCAGAAAGATCCCCATGGCTTCGAGCTTCAGCAATATCCTGAATCACCTTGGGACGTTCTTCTCTGATCAAACGCTTCAGTTCTTCCTGAAGTGCCTCATGACTCTCTTTGGTTAGCGGTATATTGTTGGACATCGTTTACTTCTGCTCCTGACAAAGATAATCCTGCAGCGGCTTAACACGTAAATCATGCCCTTTCAGGTCGATGATAGCATCAACAGCGGCATTGGCGCCGGTGGCAGTGGTGTAGTAGGCCACGCTATGCATCAAGGCTTCGCGACGGATGGAGAATGAATCTGCCACTGCCTGAGCGCCCTGGGTGGTATTGATCACCAGTTGCACCTCACCGTTTTTCAAGGCATCAACAATATGGGGACGGCCTTCCATAACCTTGTTGATCCTTCGTACCGGAATACCCTTTTCTTCAAGGAAGGATGCTGTACCGCCGGTAGCAATGATACCGAATCCGGCTTTATACAGTTTTTCAGCAGCTGAGACAACATGTTTCTTGTCTCCATCCCGTACGCTGATAAAGGCATTACCGGATAGCGGCATCTTGACGTTAGCGCCCAACTGGGATTTTGCAAAGGCCTCGGCAAAGGTATCGCCAATCCCCATTACCTCGCCGGTGGACTTCATCTCTGGCCCCAGAATAGTATCCACGCCGGGAAATTTAACAAACGGGAAGACTGCTTCCTTAACGGAAAAGTAATCCGGCACAATATCACCGGAAACACCCAGCTCTGCCAGGGTTTTACCTGCCATGATCCGGGCAGCAATCTTTGCCAGAGGACGACCGGTTGCCTTGGAAACAAACGGTGCGGTACGGGACGCACGGGGGTTAACCTCAAGGATATAGATGGTGCCATCCTTAACCGCATACTGAACGTTCATCAGGCCGATAACGTTCAGCTCAAGGGCCATGATCTCGGTCTGACGTCGAACCTCGGCAATCAACTCCTCTGACAGCGAATAAGGGGGCAAGGAACAGGCAGAATCGCCGGAATGGATACCAGCTTCTTCAATATGCTCCATGATCCCGCCGATCACCACCTGCTTGCCATCACAAAGGGCATCCACATCGATCTCAATGGCAGCATCCAGGAATTTATCCACCAGAATCGGGTGCTCATGCGAGGCTTGGACCGCTGTGGTCATGTAACGCCGCAGGTTCTCCACATCATAGACAATCTCCATGGCTCGGCCACCCAGTACATAGGAGGGGCGCACCACCACCGGATAGCCGATCCGGTTGGCCACTTCTTCAGCTTCTTCAAAAGAACGGGCTGTACCGTTCTCAGGCTGCAACAGGTTTAACTTGTGCAGCATTTCCTGGAACCGCTCACGATCCTCAGCCCGGTCAATGGCATCCGGGCTGGTACCGATGATCGGCACGCCAGCTTTTTCAAGGGCAACTGACAATTTAAGCGGAGTCTGCCCACCAAACTGCACGATCACGCCCACTGGATTTTCCTTGGCAACGATCTCCAGCACATCTTCCTGTGTCAGTGGTTCAAAGTAGAGCCGGTCAGAGGTGTCATAATCCGTGGAGACCGTCTCAGGGTTACAGTTGACCATGATGGTCTCATAACCATCCTCTGCCAGGGCGAAGACGCCATGCACGCAGCAGTAGTCAAACTCAATCCCCTGGCCGATCCGGTTAGGTCCGCCCCCCAGGATAATGATCTTTTTGCGGTCAGTTACCTCAGCCTCGCACTCTTCCTCATAGGTTGAATAGAGGTAGGGGGTATAGGCCACAAACTCTGCTGCGCAGGTATCTACCCGTTTGTACACCGGACGCACCTTCAGGCTCCAGCGCAGTTCACGTACCTGGTCTTCGCTGATCTTCCAGAGTTTTGCCAGCATCTTGTCTGAAAAACCATACTGTTTGGCCTCATACAACTGATCGCGAGTAACAGCGGTTGGATTCAGGCCTTTCAGCTCTTCTTCCTTTTCAATGATCTGACGCATGTTATTCACAAACCAGGGATCAAAGGCAGTATGCTTATGAACCTCATCAACGGTCATACCGCTGCGCAGGGCATCCCCCAGATACCAGAGCCTGTCTGCATTGGGGACACTCAGCTTCTCCAGCAACAGTTGCTGTTCATGGTCAGTCAGGGAACGGCGGGTCTCTTCGCCAAGATCAAACAGCTTGGAATCAAAACCACAGACACCGATCTCAAGAGAGCGAAGCGCCTTCTGGAACGACTCCTTGAAAGTCCGGCCAATGGCCATCACCTCCCCAACCGACTTCATCTGGGTAGTCAGGGTGGCATCAGCTGCCGGGAATTTTTCAAAGGTAAAGCGCGGGATCTTGGTAACCACATAATCAATGGTCGGCTCAAAACAGGCCGGAGTCTCGCGGGTGATGTCATTGCGGATTTCATCCAGGGTATAGCCAACTGCCAGCTTGGCAGCGATCTTGGCGATCGGGAAGCCGGTGGCCTTGGAGGCCAGGGCAGATGAACGAGAGACCCGCGGGTTCATCTCGATTACCACCAAACGGCCATCACGGGGGTTGATACCGAACTGGATATTGGAGCCGCCGGTATCAACACCGATCTCACGGATGATCTTCAGAGAGGCATCCCGCAGGATCTGATATTCCTTATCTGTCAGGGTCTGGGCCGGGGCAACGGTAATGGAGTCACCGGTATGGACCCCCATTGGATCAAAGTTCTCAATGGAGCAGATGATCACCACGTTATCAGCCGTGTCCCGCATCACCTCCAGCTCATACTCCTTCCAGCCGATTACCGACTCTTCAACCAGAATCTCATCGGTTGGCGAGGCATCAATCCCCACCATGGCCATCCGCTCGTACTCTTCCAGGTTGTAGGCAATACCGCCACCAGTACCACCCAGGGTAAACGAAGGACGGATAATGGCAGGGAAACCAATCTGTTTGATTACCTGCAGCGCTTCTTCACGATTATGGGCCAGGCCGGATCCGGGTACTGCCAGACCGATCTTCTCCATGGCCTGCTTGAACAGGGTACGGTCTTCAGCCTTTTTAATGGCAGGCAACTTGGCACCGATCAGCTCTACGCCAAACTTGTCCAGAATCCCCATCTCAGCCACACTCACAGCTGTGTTCAGAGCAGTCTGCCCCCCCAGGGTAGGCAGTACAGCGTCTGGACGCTCTTTTTCAATGATCTTGGCCAGGATCTCAGGGGTGACCGGCTCAACATAGGTACGGTCAGCAAAATCAGGGTCCGTCATGATAGTGGCCGGGTTACTGTTCAGCAACACCACCTCATAGCCTTCCTCTTTCAGTGCCTTACAAGCCTGGGTACCGGAATAGTCAAACTCACAGGCCTGACCAATCACGATTGGTCCTGCACCGATAATCAGAATTTTTTTGATATCTGTTCTTTTAGGCATGTACAACTCCTTGCAAATTTAGGAAATGCGATTGTTTCACCAAGGTCAAGGTGACCAAGAGACTATGCGGAGGCGTACTGCGGTAGTACGCCGCACAAATAGTCTTGATGGTCAACGCCGAGATTGGCGGAAGAGCGCATTTCTCAGCGAAATATAAAATATACTGCTCCGGCCAGACAACAGCCAGCCCAAAGGTAATCAAGTTTCAGTGGAACACCCATGTAGAACACGGCAAACGGGACAAACACCGCCAGAGTGATAACTTCCTGGGTGATCTTCAGCTGTGCCAGGGTGAATGTGCCATGATACCCGATCCGGTTGGCCGGCACCTGCACCAGGTATTCAAAAAATGCGATACCCCACGAGACCAGAACCGCAATAAACCAGTGCCGGTTGCTCAGGTTCTTTAAGTGGGCATACCATGCAAAGGTCATGAAAATATTTGATATAAACAGCAGGGCAACAGTTCTCATACAGCCCTTACTTAGTACCTGTTTATAGAGTTAAGTGCATCTTCTAAACGTGCAACATGTTGCTGATCAGCAGCCATCATTGCGCTAAACATGTTTTTGAAGCTTTGGTCTTCAAATGAGGCTACGCAAACAAGATGTAAATCAACTAGATAGTTTTCAAGTTTGATAGCGGTTGATAATGCATCCACAAGTTTTGGTGGATTAACTTCATATCTTTTAATCAACTTTTCAAGTTCTCCCACCAAAAAAACAGCTTTTTGCATATCAATATGCAACGTAACAGATAGACTCTTTTTCATCTTTAACGCCAGAGTGAACTGATCAGCATGATGCTGTTCTTCATCTGCTGTTTTTATCCATAATGCCTTGATAACTGCGTCATCAGCATAAAGATCTGCAAAAAAAAGATATAGTTTTTTAGAAAGCAGCTCGATCTCACGGCATTTTTCTAAAATATGGCTATCATCTGATCTTGTAAGTGGCTCTTGCATCAACAATCATCTCCGGTCACTCTCATTCCAGCTCCTGCACCCAGCCATTTTCAAGACCTGCTGTTTCTAGTACCTCTACTGCGGCGTCATATTCGTCATAGACCAACCCACGATCGATCCCTGTGGTAGTGGTTGCCCGCCAGGCAGGAAAATACTGGCTCATCAAGGCGATATGAGTCTGTTTACCAAGGTGATCAGTAATCCACGGCATGGTTTCACAAGAACCTGCCCTGCCTTGGGGTAACACCAGATGCCGGACAATCAAACCCTGCAGGGCAATACCCTGATCATCCACCTGTAAATGACCTACCTGATGTAACATCTCCTGGACGGCAGCACGGTTGAACACTGTGTAGCCAGGAGCGTCAGACAGTTCCTTAGCCTGAATATCATCGCTGTACTTCATATCCGGCAGATAGACAGACACCACCCCATCCAACAGTTGCAGAGCCTCAACGGTCTCGTATCCACTGGAGTTCCATACTATCGGCAGGTTAAATCCCTGTGGAATAGCCAGCCAGAGTGCAGCCAGAAACTGTGGCAGCCAGTGGGTGGGGGTAACCAGATTAAGGTTGTGCGCCCCACGTTTCTGCAGCCCCAGCATCCGTTTTGCCAGCTCTACGGTGCTGATGGTCTCGCCATTGTCCTGCTGACTGATCGGAAAGTTCTGGCAGAACAGACAGCGCAGGGTGCAGCCAGAAAAGAAGATGGTGCCGGATCCCCTGTTGCCACTGATCGGCGGTTCTTCCCCATGGTGCAGATTGGCTGAGGCAATGCGGGGCTTGAGCCCGCTCCGGCACCTGCCCTGCTCTCCTTTAATCCGGTTTACTCCGCATTGATGAGGACAGAGATCACAACTGGCCAGCCTACGGTATCCCTCACGGATACGTTCCAGCAGTTTACCTGATTGATAAAGAGCAAGATACGGCTGCATCTGACTACTTGTTTTTCTCCATCATCTCCACAAATCGCCCAAACAGATACTGCGAATCATGGGGACCGGGTGACGCCTCAGGGTGATGCTGTACCGAGAAGATCGGCAGATTGCAGTGGCGGATACCTTCAACGGTCTGATCGTTCAGGTTTTCATGACCAAGACAGGCCACCTCTCCCAACGACTCCAAATCAACCGCAAAACCATGGTTCTGGGAGGTAATCTCCACCGTGCGTGTAGCCATATCCATAACCGGCAGGTTTGAACCGTGGTTGCCGAACGGCAGCTTAACGGTCTTGCCCCCCAAGGCCAGGCCCAACAGCTGGTGCCCCAGACAGATACCGAAGATCGGTTTTTTACCGATAAATTTACGAATCTCCTGTTGCACAGCCACCAGCGGTTCCGGATCACCAGGACCGTTAGAAAGGAAAATACCATCAGGATTCATGGCCAGGGCCTCTTCAGCCGGGAAAGTGGCAGGAACCACGGTCACATCACAGCCAGCATCCACCAGACAGCGCAGAATGTTGTACTTGATGCCAAAGTCATAGGCCACCACTTTGTATTTCATTGTTACGGGATCAATCTGGGGATAGCCTTCTCCCAGTTTCCAGGCCCCTTCAGTCCAGTGGTACGGCTTGTCACAGGAGACGCCCGAGGCCAGATCAAGGCCAGCCATACTGTGGAGTGCTTTGGCCTTGGCCACCAGCGAGGCATGGTCAAAATCCACGGTGGAGATAATCCCGTTTTGTGCTCCCTTATCCCGCAGATGGCGGGTCAGGGCACGGGTATCCAGGCCATGGATACCAACCACACCGTTCTCCTTCAGATAGGCATCCAGCGTCATGGTGGAACGGAAGTTGGAGGGAAAGTCCAGATACTCCCGCACAATAAAGCCGGACAGGAACAGACCACGGCTCTCGATATCCTCAGGATTGATGCCGGTGTTACCGATCTGGGTATAGGTCATGGTGACCATCTGTCCCTTGTAGGAGGGATCAGTCAGCACCTCCTGATAACCGGTCATGGCGGTGTTAAACACCACCTCACCGGAGGCTTCACCACCGGCTCCAAATGATTTACCTTCAAAGATGCGCCCATCAGCCAGCGCAAGGATTGCTTTCATGCGTTAGTACTCCTGAATTCTTAATTATCTACCGGAAAATACAACCTTACCACCAACAACGGTACATGCTGCTGCACCGGTCATGGTTTCCCCCAGCCAAGGTGAGTTCTTGGACTTGCTGGCAAGAACCGATTCGGTCACGGCCCACTGTTTTTGAGGATCAATCACGCTAATGTCAGCCACACTGCCCGCTTTGAGTGATCCGCGACCAAGACCTAATAGGTCAGAAGGTTTGCAGCTCATCTTGTCAACCAGCTGTGAAAGGGTCAGCAGCCCTTCATCCACCAATTTAAGAGAGAGCGGCAATGACGTTTCCAAACCAACAATACCGTTCATAGCCTCGTTAAACTCAACATCTTTTTCATCCAGATGATGGGGGGCATGGTCTGTTGCGATGCAGTCAATAGTGCCGTCTTTTAGGCCAGCCTTGATTGCTGCAACATCATCAGCTTCACGTAGGGGCGGGTTCATCTTGGCATTGGTGTTATAGCCCCGTACCGCATCATCGGTCAGGGTAAAATAGTGGGGAGCAGTCTCGCAGGTTACCTTGACACCGCGGGCCTTTGCCTCCCGGATAATTCGCACTGACCCTTTGGTTGAGACATGGGCAATATGGATCGGTGCCCCAACATACTCAGCCAGCATGATTTCACGGGCAGTGGCAATATCCTCGGCCACCCGGGGGATCCCCTTCAGACCCAGCTCGGTTGAGGTAAAGCCCTCATTCATCACCCCTTCACCCACCAGCTCCAGCTCTTCTGCATGGGAGATGACCATAATGCCGATACCGGCAGCATATTGCAGGGCACGCCGCATCAGTTCACTGTTTTTCACCGGCTTACCATCATCTGACACGGCCACGCAGCCGGACTCTTTCAGCTCCCCCATCTCAGCCAGACGGTCACCATGCATCCCCTGGGTGATGGTCCCTACTGGAAACACGTTACAGAAACCGTCAGTCTTGGCCTTGTTAATGATGTAGGAGGCGATCGCCTTGTTATCAATGGCAGGCTTGGTATTGGGCATGCAGCAGACTGAGGTAAAACCGCCCGCTACTGCTGCCCTGGTGCCGGAGATGATATCTTCTTTGTACTCCAGACCTGGATCACGCAGATGCACATGCATGTCAATCAGACCTGGCACCACATACTTGCCGGTGGCGTCAATGGTCTCTGCATCAGCCGGAGCAGCCAGCCCTTTGGCAATTTCCTTTACCAGACCGTTTTCCACCACAACATCAAGGGTATCATCAATCCCCTGACTGGGATCAATCACTCTGCCGCCTTTGATCAAAAGGTTCATATAAATCACCTCATAAGAGTAAGTTTAAGTGCACTATTCTACAGAACCGCCGCCACAAACGTGATACAGCATGGACATACGGACAGCGACGCCGTTCTCCACCTGCTTCAGGATATGGGACTGGTTGCCATCCACCACATAGGAGGACATCTCAACCCCGCGGTTGATCGGGCCAGGGTGCATGACCATGGCATCCGGTTTGGCCAGCTTCAGGTTTTCCGGGTTCAAGCCAAAATAGCGGGAGTATTCGCGGGTATTGGGCATCAGTGTCTTGCCCTGGCGTTCCTGTTGGATCCGCAGCATGATCACCACGTCTGCGTCCTGAATCGCCTCTTTCATGGTGCCACAAACCGTGACATTACCCAGCCGCTCAACACCGGGCGGCATCATGGTTGGTGGGCCAGCCAGATAGATGGATGAACCCATCTTGGTCAGGCCCTGGATATCGGAGCGGGCAACCCGACTATGGGTAATATCGCCCACCATTGCCACCTTGAGGCCATCCAGCCTGCCAAACTTGTCCTTTATGGTCAGCATATCCAACAACCCCTGCGATGGATGCTCGTGGGCGCCATCGCCAGCATTGATGATGGAGCAGCCAACCTTTTTGGATAAGAAGTAATGGGAACCGGAAACCGCATGGCGCATCACGATGATGTCCGGCTTCATGGCCAGCAGATTCAGGGCTGTGTCGGCCAGGGTCTCTCCCTTGGTGGCAGAGCTGTTGGAAGGGGCGATATTAACCGTATCCGCGGAAAGCCGCTTGCCTGCAATCTCAAACGAGGTACGGGTACGGGTGGATGATTCGTAAAACAGGTTGATGATGGTCTTGCCCCGCAGGGTAGGCACCTTCTTGATGTCGCGGCTGTTCACCTCACGCATGTTTTCAGCAGTGGAGATCAACAGTTCAATCTCTTCCTTGCTCAGGTCCCGCAGTGCAATAATATCCTTATGCTTGAATTCCATGGCCCCTCCCCTGTTTATTTTTCAAGAACCACTTCAACCGGCTGCTGAGTCTCATCAAAGGTAACTTCAACATTTTCCTTCAGGCTGGTGGGAACGTTACGCCCCACAAAATCAGCCCGGATCGGCAGTTCGCGATGGCCACGATCAATCAGTACTGCCAACTGTATGCAACAGGGGCGGCCATAGTCCATCAAGGCATCCAGGGCAGCCCGGATGGTGCGGCCGGTAAACAGCACATCATCCACCAGCACCACCCGCTTGCCCTCCAGTGAAAAGGAGATATCAGTCTTACCAACTGATTTATGTGGGGCCTGCTGCTTGAAGTCATCACGGTAGAGGGTAATGTCAATTGAACCTACCGGCACCCGCTCCCCTTCAATAATCTCCATGCAGAGTGAGATTTCTCTGGCGATATAGGCACCGCCAGATTGAATACCAACCAGCACAACATCGGCCAGTCCCTTGTTTTTCTCAAGGATCTCATGGGAAATTCGGGTCAGTGCCCGCCGGATGCCGCTGTTGTCAAGAATAACCGTCTGGGTTGAATCAGTTGCCATAATCCACTCCCTTCTAAAATAGAAAAGGGTCTCTCCGCCCGTGCGCGGAAAGACCCCTCTTGAATATGTGGTTGAAACTGTTGCACCTTTGTTAACCTCACGGGGTTAGATTAAAAGGCAGATATGAAAAGAAGTGAGGCACTTTACCACCCCCACCCACAGAGGGTCAAGGAGAAGTTTTGACTGAGGCCATATGAATTGCCCTGATAAAGGTAGCCTCGGTTGCCTGCTTGATCTCCTCAATCACCGCCTGGGAAACAGCAGAATCAACTGAAAGGATAACCATTGCCTCACCTTTTTTCTCGCTACGCCCAAGGTTCATGGAGCCGATATTAATCTCATGGGTGCCCATGATGGTGCCGATCCTGCCGATCATGCCGGGACGATCCGCATAATGCAGCAGCAGCATATGTTCTTCTGGAGTAAAATCCATGGCATAATCACGCAGCCGGACAATCCGCGGTGCCCCTTCAAACAGAGTTCCTGCAATGGTGCGACGTTTTCCGTCACCTTCAGCAATCAGGGTAATCAGGTTGGAAAAGGCATCAGCCGAGGTGGTCTTGGTCTCTTCCACCACAATCCCCATCTGCTCAGCGATCAGGGAGGCATTTACCATGTTGACATCCTGCTCAACCACCCGCCCCAACAACGCTGCCAGACCACACACCGTCAGGGGCGAGCAGTCATAGTGGGCAATGGCACCGGCATAGCTGAAGGTAATCTTTTCAGGATGCCCATCCAGCAACTGAATGCCAAAATCAGCCATCACATTGACCAGATTAAGGAAGGGGCGCATCTGATCCATCAAAGCCATATCAAAGCGGGGAATGTTAACCGCATTTTCCAGCGGCTTTTCATCCAGATAGTTCAAAATCTCTTTTGATACATCCACAGCTACATTGATCTGCGCTTCAGCCGTATTTGCACCAAGGTGAGGGGTAACCGTTACCTTTGGGTGGGCAATCAACGCCTTAAGAATGTCCGTATTAGGTGGCTCCACACTCCAGACATCAACCCCGGCAATGGCAATTTTACCGTTGTTCAGGGCATCCAGCAGGGCAGGTTCATCAATGATCCCGCCACGGGCCACGTTCATCACAATTACGCCATCCTTCATCATGGCCAGTTCACGAGCTCCGATCATCCCCCTGGTCTCGTCAGTCAGCGGGGTATGGACGGTGATGATGTCGCAATTCTTGTAAATCTCATCGTGGGAAACCAGTTTAACCCCCAGATCATGGGCCCGCTTAACGGCAATGTACGGGTCACAGGCCAGCACCTCACACTCAAACGCCTTCAAGCGGGTTGCCACACGACCACCAACCTTGCCCAGACCGATCACACCGGCTGTCTTGCCTTTCAGTTCAACACCGGTAAAAGGAGCACGTTTCCACTCACCCGCCTTCAACGAGGCGTTGGCGACGGTTACATTGCGGCAGGCAGCCATCAGCAGTGCCATGGTATGTTCGGCAGCACTGTTGGTATTGCCAAAGGGGGCATTCACCACAATCACCCCTTTTGAACTGGCATAGTCCACGTCAACGTTATCAATACCAACACCGGCCCGGGCAACCATTTTCAGGTTCCTGGCTGCATCCAGCAGATCCTTATCAACCGTGGTACCACTGCGGGTAATGATCACTTCATAGTTACCGATCAAGGCAAGCAGTTCATCTTTTTTTAACCCCAGGCGAACATCCATCTCAATCCGCGGGTCCTGCTTCAACAGTGCAAGCCCTTGATCAGCAACCTCATCAGTAACAATAATTTTCATGGTCATAGTCCCCGTGTTTGTTGTATTCAAGATTTTGCATCCTAGACCTGACCAACAAAAAATGCAAGCGGACTGAAACTGTCTTGAGGTATACATTACAGATGCAAACATTCAACATTGTACTGATAGAACCAGAAATCCCACCTAACACCGGCAACATAGCACGTCTTTGTGCAGCCACTGGTGCAGCTCTGCATTTAGTTGGCAAACTGGGATTTTCCATTGATGACCGTTACCTGAAGCGGGCCGGACTTGATTACTGGGATAAGGTTGATTTAAAGCAGTGGGACAGCCTGGAACAATTGCAGCAGCAGTACCCTGACGGACGTTTCTGGTACCTAAGTACCAAGGTGGCCAGAAATTGCTATGAGCAGGGTATCTACCAACCAGGTGATTTTTTGGTCTTTGGCAAGGAAACTGCCGGTCTACCGGCAGAACTGCTGGCTGCCAACCCTGAGCGCTGCCTGACTATCCCGATGCCGGGCCAAGTACGCAGCCTGAACCTGTCCAACGCTGCGGCAGTGGTACTGTATGAGGCATTAAGGCAGACAGGGCGACTTCAGTAACGTTGTTCCTGCTTTGGTACATACCACTTGATCAGGTTGTGGCCTATCCCGGCGGGAGCAGGCTCTATGCCTTTGATACGAGATGAGACTACCGGCAGGTTATCCGGTACGTAGAGAAAGGTGTAGGGCTGTTCTTCAGCCAGGATATCCTGAATCCGGTAGTAGGCTTTTTTTCGTTTTTCAATCTCAAAGGTGCTACGTCCCTCTTCCAGCAGACGGTCCACCTCCGGGTTGTTATACCCGATAAAGTTCAGCTCACCCGGTTTGGTCTTGCTGGAGTGCCAGATATCATACATATCCGGGTCCTGTGAGGTCATCCAGGCCAGCAGCACCACCTCAAAATTCCCCTTATCAATAAACTCCTTCAGGAAAGCAGCCCATTCCACAATCCTGATCCGTACATCCACCCCAACCTGCTTCAGCCGCTGCTGAATGATCTGGGCGGTCATCAGACGTTGCTGGTTACCCTGATTGGTCAGAATAGTAAAGCGCAACGGTTTGCCGTCCTTTTGCAGAAAACCATCATTCCCTGGTTTCCAGCCTGCTTCAGCCAGCAACTGTCTGGCATAGGCAGGGTTAAAGGGGATATCTTTTACGTTGGGATTATGGGCCCATCTCCCAGGGATCATCGGACCATTGGCCTTCTGCCCCATGCCGAATAGCACCCCCTGGATCAGTTCATCCTTGTTGATGGCAGCGGTCATGGCGCGACGGATGCGGACATCCTTAAACAGGGGATGCCGCAGATTGTAGCCAAGGTAGAGATAGCCGTTGGAGGGATAGCGATATTTATTAAAGGCAGCTTTAAAGCGAGGAGTATCAGTCTGACGGGCAAACTGCACCGGGGTCAACCCCATCTGATCAACACCGCCAGCCTTCAACTCCATGTACATGGTTGAGGTATCAGGTATCAGGCGGAAGACGTATCGATCAAGGTAGGGACATCCCTCAAAGTAGTTCTTATTAGCCTCAAGCACTACCTTCTGGCCTGCCACCCACTCTTTGAAACGAAACGGACCGGTGCCAACCGGCTTTCGAGCCAAAGGGCTTTTGGTGATATCCTGCCCTTCCAGCAGGTGACTGGGCAATATGGCTACACCCCACGAGGCAAGTGCAGGAGCATAGGGCTTTGCGTAACGTACCACGACGGTAGTGGCATCCGATGCAGTAACCGCTGCGACCTGTTTGAAGTCTTCAGAATAGGCGGTGGGGGTCTTGGGATCAATGATGACACGATAGGTATAGAGTACATCACGGGAGGAAAACGGCTTGCCATCATGCCAGGTTATATTTTTACGCAGTTTAAAGGTAATGGTAAGGCCATCAGGAGACACCTGATAGGATTCTGCCAGATCACCAACAATAGTGAGGTTTTTATCGTATTTAATCAGTCCGTTATAGACAAGACCGGCCACGCTGTGGGAGGCACTGTCAGAGGCCAGAATCGGTATGAGAGTTGAGGCCTCACCTATGGTACCTTCCACCAGGGTATCACCATAGGCTGGTGATGCAGCGGTTGAGGCAACATGAGGAGCAGAAGATTTTTCTGCGGTGCAGGCTGCAGACAGTAGGCTGAAAAAAGCAACCACAATGCAATACTGCCAACGCAGCGTCCCTCTCATGACAATCATTTTTCTTCCAGCTCTCCCCGTATAATCCGTCGGATTTTTTCATCCAGACCTTTTTTCTTGGGATCAAGTGTCTTGGCTTTTTTATAGTACTTCAGCGCCTGTTTGTTTTCCTTGCGGGCATGATGGGCATCCCCCAGATGTTCAAGGATAGTCGGATCATCAGGGACCAGTTCAGTTGCCTGTTCCAAATAGCGAATCGCGTCATTGTAGCGTTTCATCTGATAGTAAACCCACCCCAGGCTATCAATAAAGAAGCCATCATCCGGCCTGATCTCCAGAGCCTTTTTGATATGCACCAGGGCTTCTTCAAGATTGATCCCCATTTCAGCATAGGTATACCCCAGAAAATTATGGGCCTGAGCATCCTTGGGGTTCAGCTCAACCACCTTTTTCATCCGCTCAATGGATTCGGGACGTTTGCCCAGCTTGTCAAACAGGATCCCCATTCTGAACTGAAACTTGGAATCAGTTGAAAAGCGCGCTTCAACTCCCTGTAGCAACGCAAGCCCTTCTTCAGGATGGTTCAGGGAGTCGTGCAGCGTTGCCAGCGAGAGATACAGCTCCAGTTTATCCTGATTGGCCGCAATGGCCTGCTGCAGCAAGGCAACTGCCTCGGCATCTTTGCCCTGCTCTTTGTAGATAAAGGCCAGATGGCCAACCGCTTCCGCATAGACTGACGAATCAGCAGGAATCTTCTGAAACTCAACAACTGCCCGTGCAAGATCATTTTTTTCTTCATACGCATTCCCCAGATACAGCCGCATCTGATGGGCATCCGGGTCAGCCTCTAACATTTTTGAAAAAAGCTTGATCGCCTCATCATAGCGTTCAAGTTCCAGATAGATCAGACCAGTTTTACGATTGGTCTCGGTTGTTGCCAGCCCCATCTCATCCAGTTTTTTCAGATAGACCAGTGCATCTTCGTAACGCCGGTTCTGAATAAAAAGCTGAATCAGGTGCTGGATCAGCGGAGCCCGATTTTCTGCATCATCCAACGCTTTCTTGTATGCAGCAATGGCCTTGTCGTACTCGCCCAGAGCTTCATGGGAAATAGCCATGTCAACCATTGCCTGGACAAATTCAGGCCGAAGTTCAAGCGCCCTCTGATAGTAGCCAATGGCTTCGCGGTACAGCTTCATCTGACTGTAGACCTTGGCCAGATAGTAGTTACCCACAGCAGATTCAGGCCTCTCCTTGACCAGAGCTTTAAGTACATTTACCGATTCTTCATATTCAAAGAGTTGCATCAGGGTTGTTACCAGGTGCAGCACCGCATCTTCCTTGCCCGGTTCAAGCCGGACCGCATGACGCAGATACGATGCCGCTTCTTTGGTTTTACCCAGAGAAGACATGATGCTACCGGCCAACAGATAGGGAGGACGATAGTCGGGCGCAACCTTGATCGCCCGGTCCATGGCTGTCAGAGCCTCTTGAACCCGGCCTGCCTTGATCAGTATTTCTGCTTCAAGCATAATTGGATGGGGAGTCGTGGCATCGGCTGCCTGTGCTTGACGTGCCAAGACAAGCGCCCGCTCTGCATCCCCCTCATTCCAGGCAATACGCGCCTGGGCATAGGCACCGAGGCCGGTATGGGAAAAGACCGGACCGGTATCCGGCGGATCTGCTGGACGTACTGAGCTACAGGCGGCAAGCAGAGATAAACCGACACAACAAAGTAAATAGCGTAACATGGGACACCATCCGGAATTCAACAGGTTGCAGATAACAACAGAATGTCAAACGCTACCATACAAGCGGATAAGCGTCAAACGATTCCGCCGACAGAATATTTCTCTGCCCGCTGGTTGCGCAGTACAGGGATCAATGGTAAAAGTTGATCAGCCATCCAACATTAAAGAAAGGGACTCTATCCCCCAATGTGGCGCTCAAACCTACAGAAAGCTCTCAAACGACTACACCTGAGGGAATCCTGGGTTATTTTCTTTGTATTGGGAAATGTAATGCTCAACTTTCCCTTTTTAAAGATATTCAACCAGCCGACCACTCTGCTGGGGTTTCCCCTGCTGTATCTCTATTTTACCCTGGGTTGGGCAATTTCAATCGGCGTCATCTACCTCTTTGCCAGCTCTGCCGAGCCGGAACAAACTGAACCAGACACTGAAGAGCAGGCACCCCGGTGACTCTGAATATCTATTATGTTACTGCAATTGCTGTAGGCTATGCCGGACTGTTGTTCCTTGTTGCCTGGTATGCACGACGACGCGCTGAGCAGGGGCGCAGTCTGGTCAACAATCCTTATGTATACAGTCTTTCCATAGCGGTCTACTGCACCTCGTGGACCTTCTACGGCAGTGTGGGCAAGGCTGCCACCAGCGGCATTGACTTCCTGATGATCTACCTGGGACCTTCACTGGTGGCTTTTTCATGGTTTTATATACTGCGCAGGATTATCAGAATCAGCAAAGAAAACAACGTCTCCTCCATTGCCGATTTTATCAGTCTGCGTTACGGCAACTCCCAACTGCTGGGGTCACTGGTGACCCTGATTGCCGTGCTGGGGATCATGCCGTACATTGCCCTGCAGATTAAAGCCGTAGTCACCTCCTTTGCTCTGATCAGCGGCGTTACTCACCGCACCATTACCCTGCCCGGAGCAGACGCCGCCATATCCTTCCCCACCAGCCTGAGTCTGGCCTTGATTCTGTCCATATTCGGCGTTATTTTCGGCGCCCGTCGCCTTCCCTCGGCTGAACGCCATGAAGGCCTGATTGCTGCGGTTGCCTTTGAATCCATAATCAAGCTGGTCAGCCTGGTCAGCGTAGGTATTTTTGTCACCTGGATCATGTTTGACGGTTTTGGAGATATCCTGGCCCGTTTCAACCAGCAGTTTCCTGAACTGTTTAATCGTCTGTTCACTCTGCACCCCACAGAAGGCCGGGGCTTTATCCCCTCATCCACCATGCTGTTTCTCTCCATGGGGGCCATCATCCTGCTGCCCCGCCAGTTTCATGTCATGGTCATAGAAAATGCCGATCTGCGTCATATCAGCAAGGCGATGTGGCTCTTTCCCACCTACCTGTTCCTGATCAATCTGTTCATCATGCCGATTGCACTGGCAGGCATTCTGCAGTACGGCGGCAATGCCGGAGCTGATTATTTCGTCATCAGTCTGCCGCTGGCAGCCGGAAACAGTTTTATGGCTCTCTTGGCCTTTCTAGGTGGTCTTTCTGCAGCTGCCGGCATGGTCATGGTGGAATCAGTGGCCATCTCCACCATGCTGCTTAACAACCTGTTTATGCCGATTATTGTCAGAATAACACCTAAACAATGGTTTCCAGTCCTGCTGATCAACCTGAAACGACTGGCGATCTTCTTTGTGGTTTTTCTAGGCTATTTCTACTATCTGGCAGTGGGCGATTCATTTATGCTGGTTAATATGGGTCTGATCTCTTTCCTGGCGGCCCTGCAGTTCCTGCCGGCCCTGTTGGGCGGACTGTATTGGCCCAGAGGCAACAAGATTGGTGCTATTACCGGCATGACTCTGGGCTTTCTGGTCTGGTGCTATACACTGCTGATCCCTTCTTTCCACGCAGCCACACCGGACAGCACCATTATGCTGCACGGGCTGTTCGGTCAGGCCTTGTTGAAGCCTACGGCCCTGTTCGGCCTTACCGGCATGGATATGTGGAGCCATGCACTGTTCTGGAGCATGCTGTTCAACGTGGGCGCTTATCTGGTCTGTTCTCTGCTGGCCTCCCAGAGTGATGGTGAAAAAGAACAGGTCCGTCGTTTTATCGGTAAGTTTGAAACAGAACGGCGTCAGGTTAAAAGCGCAGCAAAACGTCTTTCAAAACCGGTTACCATCCCCCAGTTTATTGCCTTGATGGGAAAGTTCATTGGCCCGGATGAGGCCAGTCAGGCCATGGCCGGCTATCTTAAAGGCCGGATGATTGACGGGGAAAGCTCAGTCCCGGAATTTGAACTGCCGGCCATGAAACGTTTTGTTGAGCGCACTCTGGCCGGTTCTGTGGGTGCTGCCGCAGCCGGAGCCATCATGGACAGCTATCTTTCAGACATGGGCAGTCGCATGGAGTCGGTCTACGACATCTTCAGCACTGTCAGAGCCTCCCTTGATCAGAGTCGTGAAGCACTGTATGTGCGGCTTAAGGCATCTGAAATCATCAACCGCACCCTTGACCTTCAGACCATTATGGATGAGCTGCTGCAGCTGCTTCTGAAGGAATTCAGACTTGATGTCGCCCTGATCCAGATCCGCAGCAGCAGCGATGTTCCCCTGGCAGTCCAGAGCTATCAGGGCTGCGACCGCCGCCCGATCAATCCTGAACACTGGTTTCAGGAAAGCGATCCGTACATTAGAATGGCGATGATTGACCAGACGACCCACTTCGTCAATGACATCAAGAACCTGCAGGAAATCATCACCATGCCTAAAACCGAAGCAGAGGGGTTTATTTCGTTTGCCCATATCCCGATCTACCGTGAGGGGGAGGAAAGTCTGGGTGTTCTGTCGGTTTATTCTAAATCCATCATTGGACTTTTCACTGAAGAATTTATCGGTCTGCTGACCAGCCTGACCGGGCAGTTGGCCCAGGCAGCCCGGCTTGCCAGCGAGATGCAGGCGAAAGAACGCGAACGCCGTGAAAAAGAGCAGGCGCTACTGGCCAATGCCAGGGTCAAGCGTGACATGGAGATTGCTGAACAGATCCAGCTTTCCCTGCTGCCGGCTGAACCTCCGGTACTGTTTGGGGTTGAGCTTGCCGGACGTTGCTATCCTGCCGCCCATGTGGGGGGTGACTACTATGATTTCTTCAAGCGGGATGACCATACCATTGACCTGCTGATTGCCGATGTTTCCGGCCACAGTGTCGGGGCCGCCCTGATCATGGCTGAAGTACGCACACTGCTGCGGGCCCAGTCAAGCCGTGCGGTCAGCCCCAGCAGCATTCTGGAAACCCTGAACAGTCAACTGTATGAGGACCTGACCCGGGCCGAGCTGTTCATTACCATGTTTTATGCCCGCTATAGTGCTGCCACCGGACGTCTCTCCTACGCCAACGCCGGGCACAATAAACCGCTGATACACCGCTTAGGACAGGAGAGTTGTATCGAGCTGGATGCAGAGGGGTTGATTCTGGGAATAAAACCCTCCATGGTGTTTGAAGAACGCTCCATACCCCTGCAGGCAGGAGACACCCTGTTGTTCTATACTGACGGTATCCCGGAGGCAACCGATCAGTCTGGTGAACTGATGGGAACCGGCCAGGTCTGCCACCACCTTTCCCAACAAAGTACCCTGACCGTAAACCAGATCGCCGACTCGTTCTACGAACTGGTCAAGGAATACAGCCAAAGCACAACCCTGCAGGATGATGTTTCAATGGTGGTTATGAAGATAGTTTCTTAATTGAAAGGAGTATCAGCAATGAATCTGAAACTTGAAGACAATGGACAGGTGGTACTGGTGCAGGTCAAGGAAGAACGGCTGGACGCCCATAATTCCGAGCAGCTGAAGAAGGAACTGGGCAGACTGTTTGAAGAAGGTAAAACCAGAGTGGTGGTTGACCTGAAAGAGGTGCGTTTTATCGACAGTTCCGGCCTTGGTGCGCTGGTATCGGGCTTTAAAAATGCCTCATCCCGCCAGGCAGGTCTGAAGCTTTCAAGTCTCCAGAGCCAGGTAAAATCAATGTTTGAACTAACCAGGCTGCATCGGGTATTTGATATTTATACGACCGTTGATGAGGCACTTGAGGCGTTCTGATCAGGACTACTGGAGAGCTGCAATGAAAAATACTCAGATCGAGCTGCAGATCAAGGTACCCAACCAGACCCGCTACCTGAGCCTGATTGGACGGATCAGCGAAGAGCTCGCTGCGCAGTTGCAGAACTATAACGGTGACCGGGAAGCCTTGGCCAACCACATTAACGTGGTACTGACCGAGGCCCTGGTCAACGCTATCCGTCATGCCAATGCGGATAATCCTGATGAAGAGGTGGAAATCAGGATTACGGTTACTGATGAAGAGCTGGTATTACAGGTCTTTGACCATGGCAGGGGATTTGACCTGGATAGCATCACTCACACCGTAAAGGAGACCCAGGACGAGCTGGAAGACCACGGCAGGGGTCTGTATATCATGCGTTCATTGATGGATTCGGTTGATTACTACCCGGTTGAAGGTGGCAATGTGCTGGAGATGCACAAGCAGTTTCGTTAGGTCAGCTAAACGGGATCAGCATATCTGACCCACTCCCCACTGCTGGTCTGCACCAGCCAGACCACTCCGTCTCTCTGCAGCGTATCAGGTAAGACCGGCACCTTCCCCCTGCCACCGGGCAGATCAATCACAAAATGGGGGATTGCCATACCTGAGACCCTGCCCCTCAGTGAGCTGATCAACTGCCTGCCCTGCTCCAGCGACGTACGAAAATGGGCAGTGCCACGCACCAGATCCATCTGATGCAGATAATAGGGCCGCACCCGCAACCGCAACAGCCCGGTCAGCAGTTTTTGCATGGTCAGACTGTCATCATTCACCCCTTTTAACAGCACGGTCTGATTTCCCAGCTGAATCCCTGCGGAAGCCAACAGGCTACAGGCTCGGGCTGATTCTGGAGTCAACTCCTGCGGATGGTTGAAATGGGTATTCAGGTAGAGTGGGTGGTGTTCTGCCAGCATCCGGCAAAGTGCAGGTGTAATGCGGGATGGATCAGTGACCGGTATCCGGCTGCCGATTCTGATGATTTCAACATGGGGAATTCTGCGCAGGGTTGACAGGATCTGGTGCAGTTCGTCATCCGGCAGCATCAGCGGTTCACCACCGGACAGGATGATATCCCGTAACTGCGGAGTTGCTGCAATATAAGCATAGGCTGCCGGAAGATCGGTTTCACCACCGGAACAGCCCACCTTGCGCTTGCGCATACAGAATCGGCAGTAGGTTGCACATCGGTTGGACACCAGCAAAACCGCACGGTCAGGATAGCGATGGATCAACCCAGGCACCGGACTCAGACGTTCTTCATCCAGAGGATCAGGCAGTTGGACCGTATCATCCAGTTCTTCAACCGAGGGGACACACTGCCTCCAGATCGGGTCGTGGGGCGCAGTAATCAGACCGGCATAGTAACTGCTGATGCGACAGGGATAGACGGCTGCAACCTGCTCCAGGTGGGACAGATCAGATGTGAAACGGCGGGCCAACTCAGCAAGGGAAACCGTTTGCAGCATGGTCAACGGGCTATCACCTTGATGAACCGTGCCAGATAATCAACCCCGGACCAGACAGTCAGGACAAAGGCGATCCAGAAGAAGAACATCCCGGCGTTGTGCATATTAACGGTCAGCAACGGATGGGCGATTCCGAAAAACCAGTTATACTCATAGTGTAATAACAGGCCAATGATGGCAGTCAGCTGAAAAATGGTCTTGTATTTACCCAGATCAGAGGCCTGGATCACAATCCCTTCGCTTGAAGCGATACTACGCAGACCGGTAATCACAATCTCCCGTGCCAGGATTACAAACACCATCCAGGCTGGCACCCGGTTAAAGGGCAGAATCATAATCAAGGCTGCGGTCACAATCAGTTTATCTGCTATCGGATCCAGAAACTTGCCGAATACGGTTTCAATTCCCATTCTACGGGCCAGATGACCATCAATCCAGTCAGTAGCCGAGGCGATGGCAAAAACCCAGGCAGCCCAAAAACAGGACTCCCGCGAGTCAGAAAACAACAGAACAATCATCAAAGGGATACAGGCCACCCTGAACAACGTAAGAATATTAGGGGGGTTAAGAATAGGGTGATGCTGGGACATTGGCTTATCTCATGTATGACAGAACCCTGCTGACATAGGTTCGCGTCTCTTCGTAGGGTGGAATGCCGCCATATTTGGCAACCTTGGAAAGTCCGGCATTGTAGGCAGCAAGGGCCAGGGAAACATCCCCTTTAAAGGTATCCAGCAGAAATTTCAGATACCGCACACCGCCGTCCACATTCTGGCTGGGATTAAAACGATCAGCAACTTTCAGGTGTTTGGCTGTGCCAGGCATCAACTGCATCAAACCACCAGCACCGGCACGGGAGACCGCCTGGGGATTATAGCCTGATTCTGCCTGAATAACCGCCCTGATCAGTGAGGCACTGACCCCGTACTTGGCAGATGCAGCGGTAATCAGGTGTTCAAACTCCTGGGGATTTCCAGACATGAGGCGGAAATGGGTCCGCAGTTGACGATCTTTACGCAGATCGCGCATAAAGATCTTAAACTTCTTGTCCGTTGGCGCATCGGTAAAGTGCACCACCCCTTCTTCATCTTCATAACGATAAATATCTGCACAGGAGGAGGAAGGAAGGATGACAGCAGACAGAAGCAGCAAACCAAGCAGGAATAAAACGCTGGAGCAGCATGAAACTCTGTCATAGATGTGGTCGGCAAGCCGGTTCATACTGTTAACATAACGGCAAAAGTGCTCGATTTGTCAAGTTTAAACTGCCTGGTTACAGAATTAAAACATACAGTTGATTGACTTTTTCCCCCTGATTGGCTAGAAGAAATATCTTCATCAATCTATCTGTTGAAGATGATCTTTCCTGCAAGATAAGGAGTCGTAACCCGTGAGCAAACCCCGCGCAACCTACAAAGAAGCTGGTGTTGATATTGAAGCAGGCAACAGTTTTGTCCAGAAAATCAAGCCGTTGGTCAAATCC
>Ga0209016_1000573_pt1 | contig 41536 bp, 31 predicted proteins | sample EPASupsiteSAE305_FD_187265 | JGI IMG/M metagenome (GOLD analysis project Ga0209016, IMG submission 187265) | Bioremediated contaminated groundwater microbial communities from EPA Superfund site, New Mexico - SAE3-05 (SPAdes) (version 2) | ecosystem: Environmental > Aquatic > Deep subsurface >... | reverse complement strand
CGGCCCGTCCAGACGGGCCAGGATCTCCCTCACCTCAGCATTGCCCGGCTCCAGCTGGTTGGCTTTACGGTAAAAGGCCCGTGCTTCTTCAGGCTGGCCGACCGTCTCACTGATATTACCCAAAGCGGTCAGGATCTCAAAGTCATTCGGCCAGGCGTTCAGCAGTTCCGTCAGCATCTCAATCGCATCGTCGGTCCAGCCCAGGACGACAAAGTAGAATTCTGCCAGATTCTTGATAACGGTCGGATTATTCGGTTGCAGCCGATTGGCCTTCTCGTAATGGGCCAGCGCAAGCAGGTCATTACCGGACTGGTGATAGAGCACCCCCAGATCGTTATGGGCAAGCGGTACATCCGGAAACATCTTCAGGAAAGTCTTGATCTCCGCGATCGCCTCCGCGGACTCTCGTGACAAACAGGTCCTCAGACGCTGGTAGGCGTTCTGAGCTTCATATTGATTGTACGGAATAACGGAGGTGGTCATAAACAAATCTCCTTAGCTCACGATCTAATATTCGAACGAGTAATTCTACCCATATCAGTCAAAGATGCAATGATTATTGCGCTGTCGTGCTGTCTCTACGAGCCATATAGCGGGCAATCCGCTCCAGTCGCTGTTGATAGCGTTGTTGGTAACTCTCAAATATCTCAGCAATCTCCGGATCAGCAATGTGGCGCTTATTGGAGATTCCTTCCGGAGTATACCAATAAAGGCCTGTTATTATTGGTATATGCAACAACTGAAACCGCTCGGCAATCCGTAGCCACATCTCCTGATCACCGATGGCAAGATACTTTTCATTAAAGTAGCCAACGTAGTCATGCACCTGTCGTCGCCACATCGGATGGGGACCGACACAACAATTTTCGATATGATGCTCAAAGGAATACGGTGGCCAAGCAAACTGGCCACAGCGATCATGCCGGGCAAAGGTCTGATGGGGGTACAGCGTCAGCCAGGTGTCACCATAGACCAGCATCACTTCAGGATTTTCATCCAGCGCCTTTTTCAATAACTCACAGGCGGTGGGCGCCAAACGGTCATTCGTGCTGAACGAAAGCAGGTAACTCCCTTGCGCGGCCTTGATGGCCACGTTCCAGGCGGCATAAATACCAATTCTCTCGGAAGTTCGTATATATTTAATGTTTCGGTGTTTCCCCTGAAATTCTTCAATAATTATCCGCTCATTTTCCGGCGAGGCAGCATCCACGACAACCACTTCTATCTGCTCGAAGATCGTCTGGGCAACCAGGTCTTCCAGACACTCCCGCATGAACGCTTCTGAGGCATAGGTGGTAACAATCACCGAGATAGCCGGCACCGCTTCGGACGCGACACGCTGCCGGTTGGCCTCGCATAAATACCTCCGCAACCTGCTGTGTTCGTTCATAAAGACGTCCGTTCCAATACAGTCCGGCACTAGGCCCGGATCAGCGGCAACAGATCTGCGAGCAGCATCTGCGGTCGGCGAAACAAGCTGTTGATACAGCTCAAGGTACCTGTTGCCAACCGCCTCCATCGTAAAACAGTCCCTGACTCGGGCGCAGGCATTCGCTCCCATCTGACGCCGCCGAGCTGCCGAGCTGCCAAGCTGCAGCACTGCCTGACAGAAACGCTCTTTATCCTGATATGCAACCACATAACCGTCAACGCCATCTCTCACCAGTTCGGACACACCACCGGTAGCAAAAGCAACCACTGGCACTCCGACCGACATCGCCTCCAGCACAACCAGAGGACAGTTCTCAGCCAGCGACGGAAATAGAAAAATATCAAGAGTTGCCAGCAACATGGCAACATGCAATTCGTTATTCTGAAAAGGAATATTAATAATACGTGGATCTGGCGATGCTGAGCCGTCTCCAATATTCAGCAAATACCACTCTCTGCCGGAGGCGGTAAGCGCCTCCAGGGCGGCCAGGGTATATGCCCCGCCCTTCCAGGGATTGGCGAAAACACCTTCGTGCGCTGCCCCACCGACCAAAAGTGCGCTTTCGGGAATGCCTAGCTGGGCTCGTATCTCTCTGCCATTCGCCGGCACAAAAATCCTGTTGTCAACGCCGTTGGGAATAGTTACCAACGGTTTTCCCCCAAGCATACTGGCCTTAACTTTATACCCAAGCCATTGCGACGGCGTGACAATCTGCAGATCAATCCGGTCATAGAGCTGCTTTTTGTCCTGCCAGAGCCGGGCCGTGCTGTCCACGGCCAGTCGTGGATAGACAGTCAGGTCAGGACAGCGGCCGCAACCCGTTTTCCAGCGTTCGCAGGAGAATGAATGCGCACAGTGCCCGGTGATCGCCTGCATGTCATGCAGGGTCCAGAGCAACGGCTTGACGGCTGACAGCAGCAACAGCGAGTACGGATTAAAGTAATCGCCATGCAGGTTATGCAGATGCAGCAGGTCCGCTTGTTGCACCAAAGGATGTTCCCACAGGCGATGGCTGCCCTGCAGGTCATAATAGAGCAGGCCCTGCTGCCAGCAGGGATCACGTAACAAGGGGTCTGGGTCAGCACCGAACCCCATTGAGAACGCACTGGACGTCTGCAACCGACCTACCAGCATGGAGGCATTATGCCCCATCTGGCGTTGATGCTCGACAAGACGAGCAGCTACCTTGGAGGCACCGCCAAGCAGATCGTGGGTATTGATATGAACAATTGAAAGCGCTCGCTCCATAGCCTCAACTCTGCCTTACAGGCGCTGGTTGTCCCAGCAGACGGCTGTTCCGTTGCTCCATAGCAGCAATCTCATACTGATGCTTGTATGATGATAGCAGCCATTCCCGAAACAGCTCGCCACGCCAGTTCCGCACCAGCCGTCTGGGGATTTCGTAACGGTCCAGAGGGTAGTGAATATCTGCCTGTACATTGGCAATGGCAGCGCTGTAGCCGGTCATGACCGCCAGCCGTTTGGTTTCGTTCGTATAATCATCCTGATTACCGTAGGGATAGGAGAGAAACCGGACCTGTCGGGCAATAATCGCTTCAAGTGCCGCCTTTGAACCGGACAGTTCATCGTACTGGCGCTCTGCAGCAAGTGAGGCAAGCCGGGGGTGTGAGCAGCAGTGGGAACCGATCTCCAGCCAGGGAGAAGCCGCCATGTTTTTCAGCTCTTCAGCTGACAGCAGCCGGTGGGAACTACGCGCCTGCGGTGACAGACCGGACCAGGCACGAAGTGACACCAAAAACTGCTCACGTTCCTCCGGCTGGCGTCCCTTGAAGAGTTGGGCAAGCTCATCGTGCAGACGCAATCTGCCGCCAGGGGTTGCGAGATCCCAGGTCGTGCCGTCAGCACCGGGACCAAATGTAGCCGGCAACACCTCACCGGTCAGGAATATTTTCTCAAGCTCATCCCACCAGAATTCGGTAGCTGATCCAAGCATCCCGGAGGTGACAAACAGCGTTGCCGGACATTGGTACTTCTCAAGCAATGGCAGGGCATGCAGCAGGTTGTCCCGATAGCCGTCATCAAAGGTGACAGCAACGGTACCAGGGCTGACCTCTCCTCTGTCGGCCTCATCCAGCAGCTCTGCCAGAGAGACCAGACGACAGACAGAACGAAGCAACGCAAGCTGTTCTTCAAACTGCTGCGGTGTCACCGTCAACAGTTGTGCATCAACGGGATCGTTGGCGACGCGATGGTAGAGCAGTACCATCGGGGCAGGTGCCGGGCTGGATGATTGCAGTGCAATGGAGGCGTGTCGGCCCTGGTGCGGCAGGGGCAGATCAAGCCGTGCTGCGACCAACAACTGGTAGTCGTTGTCCGGCTGGTCAAGCAGCCCGGACGGAAACTCCTCTGCTGCTCGGCCTTCCAGAAACCCCTTTGCTGCCGCGAGGTTTCCAAAGGCCTGTACCGTCACAACGGCATCAGGAGCAGCCTCCTGCAGCAGATCCCGCATCGACCGGTCCGTAAATCGCCAGAACTCACCCCATCGCTCCATATCAAAACGGGATATCTGGCTGATACCGGACCCGCTAACCAGCAGGCAGCCCCCCGGCCGCAAGGCTCGTACGGCTGTTTTAAGCGCCGCCTTGAGATCATAGATCATCTGGATGGTCTGGGTCAGAATGATGCAGTCAAAGAGTCCTTCCGGCACGCCGATACCGCTCACCAGGTCTCCCACGATCGTAACACCGGCCCCCGCTTCATACGAGAGCACATCACTGTGGGTCACGCCACTGCCATAACGCATGGTATAGCCGGAGTCAGCGATTTCGAGCACCCGGCCCCGGATAGCAGTGCGGTTTGATGTGAGAAACCGGTCCAGATAGTAGCGGTCAACCGGCGTACCGCGATCAAGTCCAAAGACCCGGCTGACCGGTTCCAGCTCTGTTGAGGCAGCCTGATACGGTCTGGCTGCAAACAGCTGTCTGGCATGAATAAGCAGGAAGAAACGGGTATCCTGATCAAGACGGAAGGGGGGTTTCGACGTGCCTCCGGTCTCTGCATCAAAGTCGTGCAGCATGTACCGGAAACCGTTACGGTCAAGCAGTGCCAGAATGGTATGCAGCTTCTGGCCGATCTCAGGAAAACCGTGGTACTCGATCACCATCTCTTTGACAAACCGCAGTTGCGGTTCAATCTCGGCGATGACATCGCACTCCGCACCTTCAATATTCAATTTCAGAAAATCAACCGGGCCGTTCAGATACCGGCTCAGCCGGACCACCTGAACCGACGAATCCTTCTGGTCGGAAAACAAGGAACTGCCGTCCGAACTGTCAGAACCGAAGGTAAGCTCACCATCACGGTTATAGAGCCCGGCCTCAACCACTGCCACGTCTTGACAGCCATTCTCTGCCAGATTGCGCCGCAAGAATCCCAGTGAAAATCTGTCCGGCTCAAAGGTGGTGATACGAGCCGCCGGATAGCGTTGTTTCGCATACAGGCTGAACAACCCGATATGACCGCCGCCGTCAATAATGATCGGATCACGCTTATCGGACACAAAATCGTAGATTTTATGATCAAAGATGTCCTTGGCAGCCATGTAGAATGAAAGCAGATCATGGCAATAAATCGTAAGCCCACGCAACTGCACCTGCCAATTGCCAAAACGGACCTTCCGGGCCATTTCTCTGGCAACGGCAAGGCCGGCAGAGCAATCAACCATTACGGGTACATCACTATTCATGCAAACTGGCCTTTCAACTGCCGCGAACGGCTTTGGGCACGATATTTCTGTATGATTGCATCCAGTTGTGTAATCCGCAGCTCCATGGCATGGTCCTGCATGCAGCGCTGCTGCCCTCGGCGGGCGATTGCCTGCCGCTTATCGGGGAAGGCCAGATAGTAGCGAATCTTATCGAGCATTTCGCGTTCATCACCGAAGGTTTCAAGCTCATACCCAGGCTCAAAGTATTCCCGGATGTTGGGCATATACTCATGGAGCAGAAATACACCGCTACCAATAACCTCAAAAATACGCATGTTACCGGCTTCCTGAAACTCCTTCCCAAGACCAAAATTCATTGCAATCCTGCCGCCTTTAAGTGCTCTGTGCATCGCAAGCCCAAATACACCACCACGGTTTAAGGCTGTCACTTCAGGCGGCATGATGCGGGGATCACCACTGATATAGAGCCCAAGCGAAAACGTTTTATTATGATAGGCCTCTCTGGCAAGTGCTGAGATCAGGTTATTGCGGTGGTGGTGCAGCGAGGTCCACTGCCCAACAAAAACCACATCAAAAATCGGCTCCTGCCCGACGGTCTCATCTGCAAGCCACGCTGTAAAGCCCGGGGCAAAACGTTCTGTTGCACGAGCCCCATAGCGGTAGGCCCGCATCAGGCTATAGTAAAAATTGGAAAGAATGGCATCAAAACCGCTCCAGTCGACCGTCTCCGGGATGTATTCACCGGCCCAGCCCAGAATGACGGACGGCCGATAGCTCAGGCTGCGCAAAAACGAGCTGTCAAACAGATAGCTGTCACTCAGCAACAGCACATCAGGCCGGTACTGTTCGATCTGCAGACGAAGCACGTCGTGAATCCAGTTCTGATCTGGTTGAATCTCGAGATTATGTTCCTGCAGCCAGGTAGCTTGCAGTTGGGGGCAATTTGCGATAATGAACTGTGCATCGTACCCGGCACCGCACAGCCCGGGCACAAAGTTGTGGATGGCGGCAAAACCATCTGACATGACCGCGTCACGCTGTTGCTGAAAAGGGAGACCCTTCAGTTGTGGATGCTGCCGATAGAGGTCCTCCAGATAGGCATCATAGAAGGTGTTGACTTGCAACAGCACCGGCCGGGTAACAGACGATGTTGAAGAGATGCCGGCGATTGCGTGCGTGCAGGCTACCCGCAACTGTTCCACCCCCGGCAATTGCACCTTGAAGTTTATCTCCATATGCTCCAGCAACCCCAACGCCTCTTTGTACAGACCATGGGCATAGGCATCCCTGGCCTGAGACAATTTGAGCCGGGCCTGCTCCAGCGGGGTAGGGTCAGTGATCGGCGACGCGATGTTGGCGGGCAGCAGACGCCCCTCTTCAATGGCATAATCTGCGTCGGCAATGGTCCTGATCCCGGAACCGGCCAGTTGCTGGTTTCGCTGCGCCTCTGAGCCGGTCCAGGCACCTGCCGCACCTCCGGCGGTATGGTTATAGTCATGATCCTGATGAATGACCATTGTTGCCCTGGTCGCATCAATGACCACCGCACGACGCTGCCCGGCATACCAGACCAGCCAGTTATCCCAGGCTGTACGTCCGATGGCAAAGGGCGGTATCCGGTCATACAGACCTTTTCTGAAGGCAAAGTAATCAATGCCGCTGGCACCGTGCAACAACCCGGCTTCTCTGACAGAGCACTGCAATGCCTTCCTGATCACCGGGTTTTCGAGGTCAAGCTCCTCCCATACATAGCTATCCCAGCGACGGCCTATCATCAGAAACGCTTGCTGCTGCTCGGCCAGTCGTAATGCCGCGGTAAAGTCATCGCCCAGGATGATATCAGCATTCAGATAGACCAACAGCGTCCCGGTTGCTTCCTGTTGCGCCAGATGAAACATCGCATCAACCAATGGCGTTCCAAATTCATTGCAGGCCACCTGCGGCAGGTGTCTCAGACCAAACTCACGGGCAGTTTCCGCTACACCATCCTCAGACCCCAGCAGGATGATTTCAGGACGCTCCGACAGGCCGAGCCAGCTTCTGATGGCATTACGCTGAATAGTGCCAATCAGCCCTTTAAACGGCTTCGGCATGGCAAAAAAGCTGATCGTTCCGCCTTTTCCGCTTGTTGACAATGGGGCTGAACCATCTGCTTTTGCCATCATTGCAGCAAGATCCTGACGCAGACGGTACGCACCCGGATGCGGACGTGGCTGCATCAACTCTGCATCCAGCATGGCAACTGCTTCCTGCGGCCTGGCCAATCTGGCACAACAGACGGCAATGGCATACCGCACACCGGGGGTATCCTGCTGTGTCTGGCAAATTTCCACAAAGCGGCCCAGTGCAGCCGGAAAATCACCCTGTTCAAAAATCGCAGCAGCCTCGCAATACAGGTCATGCAGACGGTGAGACACTGCAGCAGCGTCAGTTGCAGCACCAATCCATGCGACGGGACTATAGGAAATCATACCGGTACAAGTCATCTGCCGCTCCAGGTAAAGGCCACTGATTTAATGCCGGGTTTAAACGCCAGTTCAATCCGGTTGCTGTTCACCCACTCCAGAAGTGGAATCACTTCAAGGAAGCCAAAGAACGAGCCCCCCTTCCAGTAGGAGGCATAGTAGCCGTCAAAGCACTGCAGCGGGTCGATCTCATTGATGACCACGTCCCTAAAAAACTGCTCTGCACCGTCTTGATCCAGTGTTTCCGGACTGTACCAGACATCATCCACCATCACGAGACTACCGGGCGGCAGCGAGGGGATCGCTGTATCCAACAGATACTGCATGATCGGAACGCCTGAAAGATCATGGGCGTCAATATACAGGATCACCCGTTCATCAGGCTGCCAGAGTGAGGCAAAGTCGACTGTCAGGATATCCTGTTCCAGCAGGATGACGTTGGCTAAATCAAGCGGCATGATCTCCCGGCTGCGCATCAGAGGCTGAAATGAAAGATCAATAGCCATAACGGGGGTAGCAGGAGCAGCAGCCCGCCAGGTACGCAGGGACAGGCCTGACAAGGTGCCCAGCTCCACAATTCGGTCCGGCTTGACTGCATTGACCATATCCACCAGGTAAAGCAGGGAATCCACTGTTTGGTCACGGTAGTACAGACGGTTTTCGGCAGTGGCAATTGCAGCAATGAGTTGCCCTGCATACTCAGCCAGGTGGTTACGCCGCACAATCCCGTCGTACACAGTCAGCACCTTGCCCGCACCGATCTCTATGCTGAACTCATTCCGGTAACGGATGACATTCTGTTTCAACTGGCCATAATCAGCACTATTCAGTATTTCAGGAAGGCGTTCATAATCATCATCACTCAACACAATACCGATATTGTATTTTCTGACCAGTGAGGCCATGTATTCCGTATGTTCATCGATAATTACCGGCAACCCGGCCTGCAAATAGGAAAGAAACTTGTACGCCATGAAGTAGGTGTACTCAGGAGACCCCATATCTTTTGAGCGCATGAAGGTCATGCCATAATCATAGTGGCTGATGGCATCTACAAACGCATCACCACCGAGAGGAGTACAGACATGGACATGTTCACCAAACCCATACTGCTCAATCACCTGCTCTAACGTTACCTGTCGCTCAAGGCCAAAGAGATAGGGAGAGTTATACAGATAGAGCTGCAGATTACCTTTGGCAAAACAGCGCAGCATCTTCAGTACGGCCTTAAAATACATATCGTCAGATGAGTCGGAGACAGGAAGGCAGCCGCCATAGACAAGACGCAGCACCCCCTCGGTCGGCATCCCTTCCGAGTAGAGCGGTTCCTGAAGATATTCTGTTACACCAAACAGGTTTGAGGCAGGCAACTCATACGTTTCACGCAATTTGCAGGTCACCTTGTCCGAGCAGAAATGCATGATATTGGGGTACTGCCTGAACAGATAACCGGCAGCATCCTTTACCTGTTGGCCCGTACTGTGGGTCTTTTCAAAAAATGTATCATTCACAAACACAAGCACTTCATAAAAATCAAGCAGCACCCTGTTTCTGTCTTGAATATACGGCATGAACGGCAGCGCCTGAATCCCCCACCCCACATTCACATGAAAGATACCAGGATCAAGCAGGTGAAACAGCAGGGGCCAAAGACAGAGAAACGGCTCCACAATCACATAATCATATTCATTGTCTATCAGTGCCGGAGACGGCACCAGGGCGACGGTCAGATAGTCAGTTCCTCGCATCCGCCTGATCTGGCCGGCCAGATGTCCCACGGTATGAATCTCTCGATATAACGGATAGAGAATCAGGGTCCGGCCTGCGGCCACATCTTTCAGTTGTTGCAGATAGCCGAATCTCGAAGCATCAATCTGCGCTACGCCACTATACTGCCTAAACTCATCCACCCAGCGGGCAACTTCCGGCCGGATCAGATTGCGTACCGTCAACTCATTGATCAGCTCAACCTTTTCATAGAGCCATGTTTCCCAGTCCCCCAGGGAGATGAGCGGCCGGTTCATTATTTCATTACTATGCCTCATTGTTTTCCCCTGAGAGCATCCGCTCATACAAACCCATCACCTTGGCCAGCCCCTTGTCAAGCGTCAACTGTTGACGAAAGGTATAGACATTCTCTTTCAGTTGCCTGATATCCTGCTTAAGCAGCAGTGCCGGTAACGAAGCGCTGTCATCGTAACGGAAGACCACGCCGATCTTATGCTGTTCCACCAACTCAGCCACGCAGGTCAGATCTTCAGGCACCACTATCGGCAGACCGGCCCGCAGATAGGTCAGGAACTTTGCCGGGAAAATATAGCCTGTTGTCATTGGCTTATACTCAGGCAGAGATATGTGTATGGCAGCAAAATCATACTGTGCTGCCTCTCTGATAAAGTCATCTTCCCTGAGAGGAGAGCAGTTATGCATGTTAGCGAGTTGATACCGCTCGATCATTGCCTCAACCGCCAGATTTTTCTGAAAACCGTAGAGATATGGGGTTGGGTACAGATAGAGTTCAAGATGCTGCTGGGCATATAAACCGGCCATCGCCAACAAATGCCGCTTGAAATGGGAATCCTCCGGTTCTCTGTCGTCATTCAACATCAAACCGCCATACACCAGCCGGACATGATCAGCAGGACGATCTTCAAACCGACTGTACATCGGCTCTTCCGCAAACTCGATCACCTGAACCACCTGTTCCTTCGCAAACTTCTGCTGCAGTTCAGATGAGACCCATGCTGAACATTTATGAATGAAATAATCAAAACGTTCAAACAGGTAGCGGTCAGCATTACGGGTGGCGCTAAGGGTAGCATAATGTCCCTGTTCCAATGCTCTATCTGGGACAAATGACAGTACATCATAAAAATCGATTACTGTATGCTGCGATTCTGAAGCAAACAGTGCAAATACAAGCCCTTGCGTGCCGGCACCCACATTCAGATGCAGGATATCCGGGCGGGCCAGCAATAATGCCATCGGCCAGAGGTAGTACAACGGTTCAACAAAGGCGTGGGTATACCGGCGGCCATCCGCAGATCCGGAGAGCAGCCCGACCGTAACAAATCGCTCTCCATACTTATCATTGATACTGCCGGCCAAGGTTGAAAGATTGGTGCCGTTACGATAATCAGCATACAAAATCAACTGCCTGTCAGGATAGCGAAAACGCACCCCAATAAGCCCTTCAAAGCGTTTCATATCAACAAAGGCCTGCCGGAAATCATTGGCAATCATCTGTCCCTTGAAGCCAGCCGGCGCACTCTGGTCAGGATCAAGCGAGACCATAACCTCAATGTTTGCTGGTATCTCTGACCTGGTAAAGACAGCGAAAGGGGTTCCACCGGTTGCTTTATGGGCCGCCAGCACACCGCTGAAGCCGGAAAGCTGATGAAACGGGCAGCACTCTGCCAGATCAGCCAGTTGCTCAATATCGTGCTGATCATGTACAGCCAGACAGACGGTTTTCCCCGCCTGTTGCACCAACAGCTCCAGAGCCCGCTCAATACGGCGGTTGCGGCTATAGGTTGCATGCCAGCCCTGCAGTTCCTGTTTTGCAAATTCCCGGTCAAAACCTGGACCAGCCATAGCAATCGAGCTGAGCAGGAAGCTGTTGTAGTCACTCTCCGTCAGATAACGGCCGGCATGTAGCTCTGGCAACTGCATCAATGCGTACCCGAAGCTGCACACCTGGAAGTCAAAAGGCCTAATGCCGGACTCTCTGGCGCCAGTGCTTGCAAACGTTCAAAAGCAGGCAAGGCATCTGAATAGGCCCCCATCTGCTGGGAAAGCCGGCACAGTTGTTCAAGCCCCCACTCATTGGCAGGAGAAAGCAGATGTGCGCTATGCCATGTATCCAGTGCAACAGTGGTATCCCCAGCCGCTTCCCTGGCCTGCGCCAACACACTATGCCCGTCAGGCAGCACCGAAAACCGGTCGGCAACCGCAAGGGCTACGGTACTGGCAAATGCCTGGGCGCCGGAAGAAATGACAGCCAGCGATGAATCAAGCATGGCCCGTGAATAGGCAAGCAACGGGATTTCATACCGCATGAACGGCATGGAATATAACTTGTAAACAACAATCAGGACCGTCATGTCTGGTTCCTTTTGGCAGTCACGCAGAGATGCCAGCCCCAGTGCTGCTCCATCCAGCGGAAAACGGCCTTGGGGAGCCAACGAAAGTACCAGACCTGCCGATACTGATAGTTCCGGTATTCCGGGATACGGTAGGGAAAGATATGGTCAATACGGACATCTAGCATCTCAAAGCCTTTTAGAAAATCCCTGATCGTATCTCTGGTATAGGAGTAGGTAACCGGGCAACCGGTTTCAGCCTCGGAATGCCGGGCAATCAAGGCATCAAGGCTTTCCCCCCGACTCCTGCCATAGTTCAACAGCATCCAGAGCACCTTCCACGAGGTCCGGTGATAGACCATGATCTTGAAGATACTATCGTTATCCATGTACTTATGAATCTGCTCAATGACCCGTTCCGGGTGGGGGGTGTGATGAATCACCCCAAAGGAATAGACCAGATCGTAACGTTCAACCGGAACCACATCGCTCAACTGCTCGGCATTGGCCTGATAGAAGGTGATATTGGTCAGGCCGAAAACCTCGGCACGTTGCTTGGCCAGGGCAAGCGATTCACTGGAGAGATCAACTGCCGTCACCTGGGCACCGGCCCGCGCAAAGTTGATGGTATCGGTGCCGATACCGCAACCGATCTCCAGTACCCGTTTTCCCTTCCAGCGATCAAACTCGGCAAACAGCGGAATGTGTGGTTCAACCAGGTACTTGCGAGCTTCCACCTCATCAAAGTACTGTTGTGTGCCCACCGGACTCGGCGAATGGCGCACATTACAGGGACGGGCATTCCAGTAATTCCGTACCGCATCCAAAGGTACACCTTCAAATTGCCCCAGCGGCACTTTTTCGATTGGTTTCATAAACTACCTATCTTATCGGTGTACATACTATTTTACGCCTTCCATTCAGCAAATAAATCTTATGAAATGCAGCTTCAGCTATTGACAGATCTCGCGGCAACATGCCAAGTTCCAACAATTCATCAGGGCCAAACCATCCCCAACCTTTTCCTTCCAAAAGCTGCAAACAGCCTTTATCCCCGCAGAACGCCTCCAGATAAACATACATGTAAGCCGGCTGGCCATTCAGATCAAAGGCCTGCTCCAACAACAGAACCGGCCGTACAAGCATATAACCAAGCTCTTCCTGGGTCTCTCGGATCAACGCCTGCTCGACGCTCTCACCAGACTCGACACCACCACCAAAATAAGCCCAGCGTCCCGGCATATACGCAGCATCATCAGATCGCTGCTGAAGTAGAATTTGCCCCGACAGATCATACAGGATACTAATGACGACGGTTCGTGCCGGCAGACGTATCATATAAAATTAACATGTTCTGGTGGATGTTTCAGTTGCCAGAGAAACTCATTGATGGCATGGGTACGACAATTTGCGTAACACCGATGGACATCAAGTGCAGCAACCCGCTCAACGACCTCCCAATAACGGTCGCTTTCAAGAATCTCTTTAAAGGACCGCGTGGTGAGATCGCCCATGCGGTAGGTTTCTTCTTCATGGTCAAAGAACATCCCACAGGGATACAGTCGGCCATCTCCGCTGGAATACAGCAGAAACGGTACTCCCAGACAACTATCATAACCCCGCTTGCCCTGATTGGTTATCTTGCCCCATTTGACAATCACCTTATAGTCAGTGTCACCCAGCATCTCCGCTTCGGCTAAACGATCCTCAAACGCGGCATATTCACCCAACCGGTCGTAGACCTTCAGGTCATTGGCAATCGTATCGCTGCACTGCTTGATGACAAGATAGTTCACCCCAAGCTGCTTTCCAAGTCTGGCCAGCGGAATCATCTGATCCACATTTGAGGGGGTCAGAACCATCTGCAGACCGATGGTAACCGCCAGATTCCGGCGTTTCTTGAGGTTTACACAGAAGCTGATCTTGTCACAGGCCTGGCTGAAATCCTTACTGCCGTGTACCCGGCGGTATGATTCATCGTCAGCGGCACTGATATTGAAACGAATCCACTTCAGGTGTTCCAGTGCCTCTTCTCCGGCCGAACCGGTATCAAACAAAATGCCGTTCGTCCCCAGCGAGATATCCACCCCGGCCTTTGTCCCGGCCACAATAGCCTCATACACATGCGGATTCAGCAAAGGCTCTGCCTCACCAATCATGGCCATGGAACGCACGCCAACCTCGCCGGCCTCACGCACGTATCGCAGCAGCGGCTCCCGTGGAAAATAGACCTCGGAGCCTTTTTTGAAGAAGTTCCCCTGCAAGACACCAAAGCAGTACTGGCAACGGATGTTGCACCCCTTGCTCAGGCCGACATCAATATGCAACGGAGCAATACGCTTTCCGTTCTGCCAATCCTGCACCCTGTCCAGGTGCCAGACCAGCTTGTGGCCATCCATCAAATAGCTATCTGCCATATAGTACTGCTCCCATTATCTATTCAATACAAGACAAGAACTATGTACAGCCACATAATCATAAAGCATCCCTGGTTGATTTACGAATTTGCCTAACATCATTAATAGTTGTATTACATATTTTTAGTACCCTCTGTAATCGGTTCGGACTAAAATTAATTCTGTCCCATTCAAATGCACACAATATACTGATATCGCGCGAGCTCCACTCATTAGACTTAATTTGAGCATGACGCCAATCAACCTTAGGGTAATTTTCGTCACACTCAAGCAAGCCGAGCTCCAGTGCCTTGTAATACAGTCGCGTCTTGTACAATGGTACGGCAATAAATATTTTTATGTAGTCAGCATAACAATGCTCTGCGTAATTGATCGTCTCACGAATCTCTTCCCATGTCTCTGTTGGAAATCCTATAATAAAGTTGGCAATGCAGTATATGTCAAAAGATTTAATCATTCTAATTGCATGGTTAGCAGTTTCAAGATCTTTGATCGGTTTGCCCACAATTTCGTCAAGTACTCTTTTGCTCCCAGATTCAATAGAAACACTAACCAAAGTACAGCCTGATGCCTTCATGAGTTTTAGCATTTCTTCATCTAATAAAAATAATGCTAAAGAAATAGCAATCCATTTTATTCCAATATTTTGTTTGATCATTAGTCCAAACAATTGTTTTGCATAACTATTAGACCCCATAAGAAGATTGTCATCATCGAAAATTACAGCACGCAGACCATATGTTTTTTTTAGGTATATCAACTCATTGACGACATCTTCAGGATTGCGTGTTCTTACCTTGTTACCAGAAATCAAATCAACCTGACAGAAACAACAGCCGCAAGGACAACCACGTGTCGTTGTCATACGTACATAAGGAAAATCAGGAGGAGATTGAGGATTAAACGAGCGAGGCGCAGAGTTAGCATAAGCATTAAAATCAACGAGGTCGTAAGCCGGCCATGGCAGTGCTGAGAGATCTTCCACTAAGGCTCTCGCCTGGATGATTATTTGACCTTCACGAACGTACGCCAACCCGATTTCAGGCAGCGGAGCATTTTGAGTGAAAGCCTTGATAAGATCACGCAGAACATATTCCCCTTCTCCAATAACACAGTAATCAATATATGGATTTGGTAATATAAACTCTATGGTTGTGGTAACATGGACACCGCCTGCAATTATGATCGCACTTGGACATGTTTCTCGGACTATCCTCGCCGTGATATCCAGCGTCTCTTTATATTCGGAAGTAAGTACAGAAATGCCTACAAAGTCGGGCTGATGTTCTTGTAATAATTTGGAAAATTCCTCTCTGGATATATTGTAGAACTGCGCATCAATAATCACAACATCCACAATGTCTGTCACCATTGCAGCAAGCAGGCAGAGTGTTGCCGGATTCAAATTCCAAGTTGTCCTGATATCATCTTTAATCCAACGTTGATTAGGGTACATAAGTACAAGTTTTTTTTGCATCGAACACCTTCACTTAGTTGTCGTCAGAATGCCTCAATTTATCTCAAGGAGGTATCCTCTTTAAAAGGCAGTCTTGATTGAGAGCAAAAACATGATCTCCCATTATATAAAGTTCACATGCTCCGGAGGATGTTTCAACTGCCAAAGGAACTCGTTTATCTCATTCTGGCGGCAGTTTGTGCCACACTGACGATGAACATCTACCTCGGTTTGCACACGCCGCATGAGCTCGGCGTATCTTTCGCCGTACACAAGCGTTTTAAATGATTCTGCATGAATATTCCCGACCAGAAAATCAGGATTGCCGAAAAAAGCGCCGCAGTTGTACAGATCGCCATTACCTGATATCTGGGGAAGAAATTCACAGCCGTGACAGTGGTCATAGTTGCGAATCCCCTGATTGCCAAGCTTGCGCCACTTGATGATCACCCGGAAGCCGTCCGTTGATAACTGCTCCGCCTCTTCAAGCAGTGGCCGGCAACGTTCATAATCATCCGGCGTAAACAGTGGCTTGTCATCCGCCCGATCTGAACATTGCTTAACCACGACATAATCAACGCCAAGCTCCTTGCCAAGCCGGGCAAACGGAACAATATCATCTTCACACTCCGGTATCATGACCATTTGCAGACCAATGGTAACCGGAAGGCCCAACGCTTTCTTCCGCTCTACACTGCGTCTGATATTTTCCACAACCCGGTCATATATCCGTTCGTCTGCCCCCATTACACGGCAGTAGGTTGCAGGAGTACCGGCACTGATGTTAAAACGCAGCCACGACAGAGAACTCAGAAAGCCATCAATTCTGCCGGAATCCATGACCACACCGTTGGTGGAAATTGCCATATCAAGCCCGGCTGCCTTGCCTGCCTCAAGGGCATCATACACACCGGGATGGATCATCGGCTCTCCGTCACCCAGAAAACCGATTGCCCGGACCCCGATATCGGCGGCGTCCCGCAAAAAACGGATCAGGGTCTGGGTCTCTATGATCGCAGCGGTCCGGTGTTCAGGCACGGCATAATAACAGTACACACACTGCAGGTTACAGCTCTGGGTGATCCCCATATCAAGATATAGCGGGGCAATCCGTTCACCTCGCTGCCACTGTGCCACCCGATCCAGATGCCAGTACAATTTGTGTGAATCCATCCGGTAGATATCAGCCATCTGCCCGCCCCCCATCCTGACGCAGCAACGCACAGTAGTCCGACACAGCCTGTTGCCAGGGACGCAGCGGAGCGGTCTTCACCGAGCTCAACGGCGTGCAGGTGTTCTTACGTCCAATAAAGGGAAAGTCCCGGTAGGATGCGGCCAGCACCGGCAGATCAAGACCAAGTTGAGACACCATCTCGCTCATCAGATCAAACAGTGATGCCGTGCCATGATTGGCAAGATGATAAAGTCCGAACGGAGCCTGCGCCCCCAGCAATTCTCTGACACGATCAGCAACATCAAGGCTATACGTTGGTGATGAAATGATGTCGTTGCTGATCCGTAACGGTTGCTGATCAGTGGTGAGACGTTCCAGCATCTTCTCAACAAACTGCCTCCGATTTCCGCTGGGGCCAAAAAGTACGGGAACTCTGAAGATATAATGCTGTGGTGTACAGTTCATGACAAAACAGTCACCGGCGTATTTTGTGACACCATACAGGTTAAGGGGAACGGGAGTGTCTGTCTCAACACAACTGCTTCCAACAGTACGGTCTGAAAAGACCGCATCAGTGCTGAAATGGACCAAGGCAAACCCGCTAGCAGCAGAAAGTTCGGCAAGAAAACGCGGCAAGAGGGCATTCATACGGAGAGCCAACTCAGGTTCCTGCTCGCATGGATCAATCCCCAACATGGCCACCGTATTTACAACTATATCAGGCACATGCTGTGTAATCAGACAGCGAACCTGCTCAAAGTCAGTCGCATCAAAGTCGCTGCTGTTTTTACCGATTATACGGTAGTTTCCACCAAGCACCTGTTCAAGCGCCATGCCCAGCTTGCCGGTATGCCCCAGTAACAGGACCGTCTTGGGCGGGGTAGCTACCGGCACTGCATAACCGCCTGGACAATTGATCCTGCATCAAGTCCGAACTGGCTGCGCATACCGGCAGTGTCTCGTATCTCGTGAATGAAGCGTTCCGGCAGGCCAAGCTTGATGATCGGGCAGGCAAGTGACAGTTGGGCCGCAACAGCAGCGCCAAGACCGCATTGACGGTAATGCTCCTCCACCACAACCACGGCACGCATCCCCCCCAGCAGATTGCGTAATTGCTCAACCGGCAATGGCTGCACCATCGGCACGGAAACCAGCAGCGGACAGCACCCCTCCGCCACAAGCATGGCATGGGCTTTCAGCACCTCCTCGGTGATCGAACCATGACAAAGCAATGCGACCTGCCCACCTGCACGTAACACCTGGGGCAACGCTATATCCTCTATCTTCCCCGGATGCAGGTCCGGCTCCCCCCGCTTGGCAAGACGCACATAGACCGGTTGCGATGCTGCGAGCGCATGGTTGGCAGCACAACGAGCCTCAACAGGATCGCAGGGAGATAGTACCTGCAGGTTGGGCAAGGTAGACGCAATGCCGATATCTTCAACCGCATAATGTGACATCCCCATGGGAGCGTAGGTCACGCCACTGCCGATACCAACCAGGATCACCGGTAGTTCCTGATAGCAAATATCGTTACGCACCTGTTCGTAGCAACGGTACAGAAGAAAGGGGATGATGTTGTAGACCACCACCTTGAAGCCGGTCATGGCGAGACCGGCTGCAAAACCGGTCATGTTTTGCTCGGCCACTCCAAGATTCAGAAAGCGTTGTGGATAGCGTTCCTTAAAGTCGTCAAACACACCGAGTCCTGCGTCACCGCTGATTATAAAGATATCATCGCGCTGCGCACAGGCATCAAGCACCGTATTGATAAAGGCATTTCTCATAGCAGCTCTTCCAATGCTTTCTGTTTATGTTCATCCGTTACCAGGTAGTAATGCCAGATCAGCTGGTCTTCCATAAATGAGACACCCTTGCCTTTTAACGTATGGGCAATGATGAGCTTGGGTCGCCCGCCCGGGTCCTCCGACAGCGCCCGTTGCAGCGATTGATGGTCATGACCGTCAACGTCGACCGTGTGCCAGCCGAATGCCTCCCACTTCTGTTTGACCGGCTCAAAAGAGCAGATCTCGGTGGGGCGGCCATACCCCTGCAGGTTATTGTAATCCAGAATGGCGGTAAAATTATCCAGCTTCAGGTGAGACCCAAACAGCGCCCCTTCCCAGATGGAACCCTCCTGCATTTCGCCGTCACCAATCAGGGCAAACACCTTGCGCTGCTCCCGACGCATTTTGAAGCCGTGGGCAATGCCCAATCCGATATTGAAGGCATGGCCAAGTGAACCGGCCGAGACCTCTACCCCTTTGATTGAGAGCTTATCCAAGTGGGCCGGCAGGGTTCCATTATCCTGATAATACCCTGCCAGCACTTCGTGCGGAATGATCCCTCGTGTGGCCAGGGTAGCGTACAGAGCCATGGCAGCATGGCCCTTGCTCAGGATAAAGATATCGCGCTCATCCCAGGGGTCGAGACGCATTTCTCCAAAATAGAGTGTGGTAAGAATATCCACCAGAGACAGGCATGAGCCGACATGGGGGCTTTTTGACCGGTGTGCCATTGAGATGATAGTACGTTTGATCTCTTTTGAAACCTCCAGCAAGGCATCAGACATGTAGTTTCACCCTTTCGTCATTATTATAATCAGGGTCCTGCAATGGTATAGCGTTTTCCTGTCTGCAGGTATCGATCAAATACTTTACATATCTGACGCAGAAAGAATTTTCCATATGGTGTGACCGTTATGTCATGGGCCGTCAGCTCCAGTATGCCTTCGGCTTCAAGCTCGCTCAACTCATTAATTTCACGTTTAAAATAATTTTTGAAAAGTATTTTATACTTATATTCAATCTCTTTAAAACTGACCTGATAGCGACAGAGAATTGAATTAATGACATCGCGTCTCACCAAGTCGTCTGCCTCAAGAGAACATCCTCTGGAGACAGGAAACTGCCCGTCTCCAATCGCTTTATCGTAGTCATCAAGGGAGTAGACGTTTTGAGCGTACAACGAACCAACCTGCATGGTGGCAGTCGGACCAACACCAAGCAGATTTTGGGACCAACCCGGGGCAAAACCAATAAAACTGCGTTGCATAGTGCCATTTTGTGCCGATATCGCAAGGCTGTCTGCAGGCTTCGCAAAATGATCAATACCAATATGTACCCAACCAGCTTCTGTAAAAATTTGCGAAGCGGCTATAAACATGCGTACTTTTTCATTGTCATCGGGCATCGGGTAATGGCTGAGCGTTTCCTGGTGACGGCGTGATTCGGGCATGTGCGCATAACGCAGCAACGTAATCCTGTCCGGTGAAAGCTCAACTACTTTACGAACAGTAGCAACAAACGAATCGTATGTCTGAAGCGGCAAGCCATACAGAATATCGAAGTTAATACTAGAAAAATCACGCCGGACATCCGAGGTAAGCAGCGATTGAACCAGTTCAAAGGACTGTTCTCGGTTAATAACCTTTTGTACCTCCTCTGAAAAGTCCTGAATACCAAATGAGAGTCGTGTAATACCCGCCTCACGGTACCAGTCAAACTTTTCAGCTGAGACCGTACGTGGGTCAACCTCAATGGAAAACTCTTCGAACGCCTCTCGTATATGCCATTTATCGAGCGCCTGCATGACTTTTAAAAACCCCTGTTTTTCTAAAAAGGATGGAGATCCTCCCCCGAGGTGAATAGCATTAATTCGCAGGGCGCGGTTACGACGCATAAAAAAGCTGAAGAGCAGGTCTATTTCCCGCTCAAGGGTGTCTAGAAATTTGTTAATACGCAGGCTGTCCTGGCTTATCACTGCATTGCAAACGCAGTAAAGACATTGTTTAGGACAAAACGGGAAGTGAATATAGAGCCCGGCGCAGGGTTGCTCATACTCATCGGCAAACTTTTCAAGCGCCCGGCTGTATTCTGCTGCTCCGATTGAGGCACTCCATTCAGACAGGGTAGGATAACTGGTATAATACGGCCCCGACTCACTGAAACGGCTAACAAATTTTTCTGACAATTCCACTAAATGCATGTTGTTATGTCCCGCTCAAAGCATTCTCTGTAAAACAGGTGGGGAAATGCCCGGATGCCAATGCCTGAGACGACAAACCATAATGGCTAAAGACTTTGCGCTTCTTTTCTGAGGCGGCGAGAACGGCCTCAAGCCTCGCCAAAAGGGAGCTATCTATTGTTCCATGCATCTTATGTTGCAAATATGCAAAAAAATAGATTGGAAACGGATCATCAGGAGCCACCATGTCAGTAATGTTTTTCACATAGCAGTATTGCTGGTTCAGTTTGACAGGACTCGTAATATCTGCCAGACGAGCAAAGTTGAGATGGAAGTTGAACCATTGCCAGATGTCATCAAGCTGCCTGCGGTCCGGGACAACGTCATTCGCTAGCTCTGAAAATGCGATGACCTGCTTCTGATCGCGGGAAGTATTACACATGTCTTCACGTTTCCTGCCATAAACACCACTGTTGTAACGTACCTCAGCCGCATCAATCGGCACATCCCCCCCGGCAACCAGCACTTCATCAAAGATCGGGGTATTGGGCAACGGCTGAAGGATGGTAATGTTGTACCAATCCAGATCCATTGCCTTTGCAACCTCGTAGGTGTCACGAATCATCCCCACGGTTTCCCCTGGAAAGCCGAGCATCAGAAACACCCGGGCATTGATCTCCGGATGCCTTTTTAAAACCTGGGCAGCATTATAAAAGTCTCGTATTTTTGCAGGTTTTTTAATTGATTTGAGAATCTTTGGGTTGCCTGACTCAACACCGATATTAAGCCCAATGCAGCCGCTTGAAGCTGCAGCAGCAATGAGTTCCTCACTACATGAAGCAGCGATAACACCGTTGGTGCAGTCCCAGGTTATGCCAATATTTTGCCTGGCAATCTCATTAAACAGCGCAATGGCCCGCTTCTGATCAAAAAAGAGGTCATCATCCAGCCACATCACATGGCCAACATCAAATGCATCCTTCAGATAATGCAGTTCTTCAATAATGGATCCAATAGATCGACTTCGTATTCCCTTGCCGTTAAACCCCCGCACGCTACAGAAGGTGCACGAACCTCGGCAGCCACGGTTTGAGAGGATGGTGGTGAATCTGGTCTCAGGTTTTTTCAGGCAATAAAAAGAGCCGATAGAACCGTGCCGCGAAAGCTCAGCTGTGTCAAGCAGCTCATGTGCAGGCAAAAGATCAAGCTCCACGCCTGAAGGCCGCATTACAGCAGGACATGTCAAGTCACGTTTCGTAAAATGAATCTGATATAAGGTCGTTGTATCTTCACTGCCATTAACGACCCGTATGAATTTCCGGAAAGCATATTCAGCCTCATAGAGAAAGAACAGATCCACCTGTTTCAGCGCATCCAGAAGGTGTTTTAGCGTCTCACGTTCTTGAAAACAGTTGGTAATATGCACCCCACCCAAAGCAATCGCTGCCGTTGGCGTCTGCTCTTTGAGAAAGGAACAAACCCGCACAGCAATGCTGTGCGTCTGGGTGAACATACAGGTAATCCCGACAAGGTCAGGAGAAAAGGTTTGAAGCTCCTCGTCAAGTCTCTTTTGCCATGCGCCATCAAAATCGAATTCCTGCCCAAGCAACCTACACTGCTTAAGGACTTCATGGTTGAGATTGACAACATGCACACTCAAACCATCATTAAGCAACAGCCTCGAAATAATTCCCAGACCATACGGGGGGAAATTCCAGCAGCGCCCCCTTTGCACAGATTCTGCATCAAAGAGGCCTGAGTCAACATCTGGCGGCGCAACAAGAAGAACGCGTTGAATCCTCCGACCAGCCGGATAGAGTTCACGAACTGCATCTTCAATGACATCCTGTTCGCTATTATGAGACAACTTACTACTATGTCCGTCAATTGGAGTCATGATCAGCTCGTTGAACGCAATAACGTTTCCTGTTGTCCTTCAAAAAGTCAGTCTTTCCCGCGTCTGCTTACGTATACGGCCAAGCTCTTCCAAAGAAATCCCCATTATATCTGCTGTCTTTTCCCTTTTTGTGGCATCGGTAAAATTTATTCTGTCCCATTCATAGGCCCGTAGAATACTGATATCCTTTGGTGTAAATTCAGACGTGCAGATTCTGCCGTGCCGCCACCCCACATCATGCTCATCACCCACAAGACATCCCATCTGCTTTGCAAGCTCATACAGTTCAGTACCTAAAAGCGGCTGGGCAGCATAAATTTTACAATAATCTGCGCCGCACGTTTCAGCATAGCGGAGCGTCTGCCTGATCTCATCCCACGTTTCAGTTGGAAATCCGATGATAAAATTGGCTGCGACAAAAATGCCATACTTCTGGGCAAGTCTGATAAGCTCCGGTGCCTTTTCAAGGTCAACCGGTTTTTTGATAATCTGCTTCAAGATACGGGGCACGCCCGACTCAATCGGCAACCCGACAAGTTGGCAACCGGTTTCAGCCATCAGCTTGAAGGTTTCTTCATCCATGTTAAAGATCGGCACACCTGCTGCCTTCCAACTCAAACCAAGTTTTTTTTGCTTGAGCAGACGCAGCATCTCCTTGGTTCGCTTCTTCTGTACAAAGGCGTTGTCGTCTTCAACAATAAACCCTTTAATTCCATACCGGTTATGCAGATACACAATTTCGTCAACGACATTTTCGGCACTGCGCATTCGCCACTTTTTCCCTGAAATACTCTCAACCTGACAGAAAGAACAGCCAACCGGACAGCCTCTGGAGGTCAATATCCGGGCGTGTGGAAAGACGTTGAGTGAATCAACACCATAGCGTGGTTTATGCATAGTATAGGCAGGGTAATCAACCAAATCATAGTTGGGCAAAGGTAGTTGATCCAAATCATCGATCAGATCAGGAGGGAGGGTAACAAGATGCTTCGGGTTATTAGCATCCCGGTAGACAAGCCCTTTTGTTGGAAAAATGGCCTCGTCATTAAGCCAATCAAGAAACTGCCCCAAGACCCTTTCGCCTTCACCCCTGACAGCATAATCAATATTGGTGTCAGTCATCACCTGTTCATACTGGGTTGTTACGTGGACTCCACCTGCCAATGTTATTGTAGCCGGATTTACTGATTTTACTATAGAGGCCGCCGTGGCAAGAATCGGGGCATACTCCGAGGTGAGCAATGAAATACCAACCAGATCAGGAGCGAATGTTCTGATTTGGTCTGCAAATTGTTCTTCGCTTAGGTTATTAAACTGGGCATCTACAATTTTTACTTCATACCGATCCTGTATGGTCGTGGCCAGCATGCAAATACCGTAAGGCGAAAGATCCCATGTTGTTGTCAAGTCAAACTTGAGCCAGCGCTGGTTTGGATAGCACAGTAATACTCGTTTAATGTTTCTCTGTTTTTGCATTATGCGCTCACCATTAATCTGTATCTCTCGAATAATTCTTCCAACCCTCTATATACCTCTACGTCATTCTCAGGAAAATTCTTGACCAGTTCATCCAGGCCAAACCGCTCAAAGCGGTGGTTCCAGACCTCTGACTGCCCAAGAATGGCACAACAGGCGGCATGATGTTCCAGTGCCTGTTCCCTATCCCCCATCACCACCCGCCCCAGACCGGCAAACAGGCTCATATACGGATTTTCCGGATATGAAACACGAACCGCCTCAACCCACCTCACAAACTTGGCGGCATCACCAGCGGGCTTAAGGTTCTTGTTACCGATGTAGTTAGCCAAAAGATTGAAGGTCAGCCAGATATTATTAAGCAGGTCACGTCCTGGCACGGTGTCATGCGGCAAACCGAACAGTTCAGCCCCCAACGGGAGAGAGCTGTCTTCCTGCAGATTGCGGGAGGCGATACTTTTTGTCGGTATGAAGTCAGTCGCACTGCCGGACATGGCTTGCAGTTTTTCCGAAAGTGAACCCGGGTTGTTGGTTACCTGAAAAATGGAAAAGGTTGACCAGTCCAGATTCAATTCAATCGCCAGCCGGAAGGTTGCCAGCATCTGACCAAAGGTTTCCTCACCAAACAGCCCTATGATGTAGTTACCACCAACAAAAAACTCCGGGTACTGCTGCAACAAAACCGCTATCTTTTTGAACGTTGCCGGGGTTCCCGGTTTTTTCATACGCCGCAGCATCTCAATGCTACCGGCTTCGATCCCTATTTTAAAACCGATGCAGCCGGTGGTACGCATCAACTCCAGCAGTTCAGGAGTAATCGCATTGGTAATCAGACCGTTATTGGCTGCCCAGGTAATGCCGTAGCGTTGCCGCAACGGGACCAGCCCCTGCAGAAAAGCGGCTGTTGCTACCGGATTGGCCAGCAGGTCATCATCAAGCGCCTCAAAATGACGTATGCCCCGTTTTTCCACCAGATAGCGCACCTCTTCCAGCAGCGGTGCAAGCTGGTGGGTACGGATACCCGGCCCCATAAACGGACGTACACCACAAAAGGCGCAGTTACAGCGGCAGCCCCGGTTGAGTTGAAAAACAGCGTAGGGTATATCCTGGCCGATCATACGGGAATAGGGGTTGAGGCAGCCTGCCCGGCAGTACTGTTCAACGGAGATATCCGCGTAACTTTCAGTCAAATTGCCGGTCAGTTTAACAGGTCGTACATCGCCTGACACCTTTTCAGCCCGGGGAGAAAAATAAATATTCGGCGTGGCCGCAGTCATTACCTGCTCGTCAAATAGCAGTTCAACCAGGTGCTGGATAGCGTACTCGCCCTCTCCATCCACCACAAGGTGACACAGACCGCTTTTGAGATAGCCGGTAATTTCGTTGCTGACCGTGGGACCGCCGGCCATGACGATGTACCGGCCTGTTTCCATCAGATGGCGTAGTGTCGCAGCTATCGGGTGCGTTGGAGAAAAAAGATCGCCATACACGGTCAGACCGGTAACACAGACAACAGAAGGCTGAAACTGTTCCAGTTGCTGGTCAAGCAGGGTCAACCAGTTCTCAGGAAGAAAGGCGTGGTCAGCAACAAGGCGTTGCAGCAGCAGCAGATTCAGGTCGCAGATTGCGGTCTGAATATCCTTTTTGGGGGCCAAAGCGGATTTCAGCCACTGGAGCCCGGTTGGCGGATAGGCGTAATAGCCACGACGCCTGATTACGTCAAGATTTACCGCATCAAACAGGAACTGGGGAGGTTGTACCAACAGCAGCCGCCGTTTGGGGGCGTAATGTTGACGCAACTCAGCGAGGTAGCTGGCCAGACGCGGGTCGACAGAGCTGCTGCCAGCGTCAGATGACATAGGCCTTACCTTCTCCGGCATCAATCGGGACCATACAGCCTCCCATCATGGAGGCAGCATCGCAGCAAAGAAACGCCAAAAGCGGAACCAGCTCTTCAGCCTGTGCCAGAAAGCCGCGCGGCAGGCGTTGCTGGATAAACTGTTCAACGACGTCCGGTTTGTCAGCAGCCAGTCGCTCCCATGAATTACCGGGAGCTTTGAACCCCCCCGGCAGTATGCCGGTCACAACAATACCGGAAGCAGCCATCAGGTTACCCAGAGAACGGACGTAGGCCGCAAGTGCCGCTTTGGCGGTATTATAGCCTACCGAGGCAACCGCCTCGCTTCCTGCAATGGAACCGACATGCACCAGATTACCCTGCCCACGCCCCTGCATAGCAGGCAGCAGTAACCGGTTGATTTCAGCCGGTGCTGCAACATTCAGGCTGAAAAGACGCAGCAGCCCTTCTGCCGGGAGCAGCGGTTCCCGCAGCCCCAACCCGCCGCCGGCGCAATGTAGCACCGTATCAGGACACCCGCCTGATTGCAGCAGTTGATCAACGGCCGACGCTATCTGGCCCATCTCCAGCAGATCAACCGGAATCGCCTGGTGGAGGGCTGGAGCAGGACAGGAGGCAACAACCGCTTCAAGGGCTTCCGTTGTACGGGCCATCAAGGTCAATCGGGCGCCTTGGGCAGCAAAGGCCTTGGCGCAGACCGCCCCGAGCCCCCTTGAGGCGCCGGTAATCAGAATATGCTTACCAGTGAGCGGGAACATTCAGACAAACTCCAAATGCCGACGGTCCAGATCCAGATACTCAATCAGCATCCGGTTCTTTTCATTGACCACACAGTGGTGATTGCACTGTCTTGAAGGCGTTATGCTGAAGAATTGTTCCTTGTTGCGCAGCCAGGCCTCACTGAAGCGCTGTTCCTGAATGGAAAACAGCAGACCGCTATCAAGGTTATAGGCCTTGTCATGGCAGGAATAGACATTCAGGTCGGCTCCAATCACCGGGTTGATCTGAATATAGGGACACCAGTCATACTCTTTGTGAAAGGTGCAGAGCTGTGCGTAGTAAGAGTCAAATATCTCAAACCGGTCTGAACTGAAGTCAGCGATGGCACGCTGAATTTGTTCCTTGACCAGATCAAAGTGCGACGCATGGTAGGCGTTGTTTTCTTCAGCATGGTTGCCGGTAAAACAGGGAGCAACCTTGACACTCTGCACACCAAGACTGTGGAACTGCCTGATCATTTCATACACCTTGGGCGCGTTGTCGGCATCAACGATAATAACAACCCCCAGCAGGCAGGTTTCGCTGCTGCGCCTGAATGCCGACAGGTTACTCATTACCCGATTGTATTCATCAGCGGAAACGCCTCGATAGCGGCCATAGCTTTCGCCATCCCAGCCATCAAGCGAGACCCTGATCCAACTGCCTTTGGCAGCAAAGATCTCAGCAATCTCACCTTTCAGAAGCGCGCCATTGGTCAGACAGGCGATCTTGATCCCCGCATTGGTCAGCCGCCGCGCGGTTACCGCAAGATGGGGATAACAGAGCGGATCGCCACCACCGCTGAAAGTGACCGCCTTAACCCCCATTGCAATACAATCATCCACCAGCTCCATCATCCGGGCCTCGGGAATCTGCTCACGCAGTACCATATCTTTGCCCAGCTGGATGTTTTCACGACGGTAGGCACAGTACCAGCAGTTGTGATTACAGACATTGGTCGGTTTAATGCGAATATGGAGCGGCGGAAGCACCTCTGGATTTTCCAGCGGAAGCGAGGCCAGCTTTTCCGAAAAGTGGAACATCTTCAGTTTAGAGTACAGGATACCCATTATTCTCGCCTATCCCCGGCTTAAATGCAGCGTCCGGGCCGTTGTAAAACCATAATCGCCGGTGTAGCCGCACGCTTTAAACACCTCATGCCATTCATCCACATGCAGGACCGTGGTGCCAAGCACCGTCCAGTCCAGGAACAGTTCCCGTTCTTCCTGGGTGCGGTATGCCCCCAGGGTGACATAGCTGTTGCCCTTTCCCACCCGCTGAATCTCCCGCAGTGCATCCATGACCCCTCGCAGGTTCAGCATATAGAGCGAGGCAAAGGCCAGCACAAAATCAAAGGAATGATCAGAAAAGGGCAGTTTTTCATAGGGCGCCTGCACAAGATCACCCTTGACCGTCTCCATTGCGGTTTCAAGCGGATAGGGATGGTTTTCAACCCCCCGCACGGTAATGCCCGGCAGCGCCTCTTTCAGGTCATGCAGGAAAAAACCTTTTTTGCATCCCACCTCAAGTACGGACGATGAAGATGTCAGATGGTAGCGATTGACCAACAGAGGAATAATCGCCTTCCAACGGCCGTCATAGCGATACCCGCCATAGCCGTTCTCCCTGGCACCGTCGTAATATTCACGCCCCAGTTCAAAGGCAACCATCCGGTTCTGAATGGTGCGAAACCCCACCGGTACAACTCGCGTCACATTGCCATGGGGATAACCGATATCAAATTCGGGCATAATGATTCCTCATAGAGACAGTTTCCCTGCTGTCCAAACCTGAAACTGCCGCTGTTTCAGGCGTTCGGTGGCGGTCTGTCTGCCCGACGCGACCTCGACAAGCAGTTCCAGCAGTTCATCGGCAAGCGACGTCCTCGTCTCACCATCAAGCATACGCCCGGCATTGAAATCGATGTCATCAGGCATGGCTTGCCAGGTTTCTGTGGTTGAGGAGACCTTGATCACCGGACAGATGGCACTGCCGCTGACGGCTCCGTAGCCGGTGGTAAAACAGATCAGATTAGCCCCTGAAGAGACCAGCCCGGTGACTGATTCCAGGTCTCCACCGGGTCCCTGCATGATGCTGAGCCCTGTGCCGCAAGCGGGCTCACCATACCCGATCACCTCTTCGATGGCGGTGGTGCCCCCCTTCAATACCGCCCCCAGACTCTTCAGATACGAGTTAAAGAGTCCTCCGGCAATATTTTTGGGCACCAGATTGTCACTGATGTTAAGCCCCAGGGTCTGTGCCAGATCAAGATACCAGTCAACTGCCTGCTGAAATTTTTGCGCCACTTCAAGGGTGCGGAAGCGGGAGAACAGCATGGCATAGGTTCCCAACATCTCTGGGATTTCTGACAGAATCGCACCGCCTCCACCCTTGATGACCTGATCGGCAACATCACCCACAACCGGATTGGCCGTGATCCCTGAAAAGGCGTCGGAGGCTCCGCATTCCGTGCCCAGCAGCAGCCCAGAAAGCGGGCAGGGTTCTCGCTTAACAGCGGCCACTTGCGGCAAACGGCCCCTGATGATAGACATTGCTTGGGAAATAGTGGCGCCAGTACCACCAGATTGCTGGATGGTCAACCAGTCAACCGGTTTGAGGCATGACACACCTCCATCTCCCAAGACGCCTTGTAACCTGGCCCTGTCACTCTGCTCGCAGCCCAGATCAATCACCATGCAGCCGCCCACATTGGGGTGACGCATAAAACCGGTCAGCACAGCCAGAAGCCGGTCAATCTGGCCGGGAGATGCACATCCACACCCTTCCGTATGGGGAATGGCAACAACACCATCAAGTTCCGCAAAGGTGCCGCATGCTTCCTCATCCAGCCTTGCTGCAACCTGGCGGGCAGTCTCGGCAGCACACATTGAGGTGGGAATCACCAGATAGTAGTTACGGGTGCCAAACCGGTTGTCGGCTCTACGGTAGCCCATGAACGTGCGTTCCTGCAGGGCTTTCACCAGCCTGGTGGCAGTCGGGGCAACAAAATCAGACAGGGCGGGCGCCGGGATACTGGCCTCACTGTTGTCTGCAGTCAGTAGTTCTCCTTGTGAGATACCACGAGAAAGAGCGATCGGATAACCAAACTGGCGGAGCAGTTCGCCTTTGGGCAGTTCCCGCAATGCAAAGCGGTGCCCCCGAGGGATATCGCTTGCCAGCACGATCTGCCGGTCGCCATGGTTGAGCATGGTACCGCGCGCCAGGGACACCCGTGCAACCGCCATCTGCTCATCACCCGGAGTCAGAATGGCAACCGCCTGTATCTCATTTGCGCCGGAGACCGTCATTTTTCGTTAATGACCTCAACCGGGGTAACGATCATGTTGTTATAAAATTCATCCCGGTCAAGGAATGGGTACAAATCCTCAAGCGGCTTGGCGGTAATGGTGCCGTCAGGTTTTTTCAGAGACGATACGCGCGGGATCAAGGGCTGATTTTCCGGCATCATGATCTCGCAGATGAATGGCCCGGGCTGCGCCAGGACAGCATCCAGCCGGTCTTCAAGCCCTGCCTGGGTACTGATCCGTTCTGCCGGAATGCCGTAGGCGGCAGCAATTTTCAGCAGGTCGGGGCAGACCACCCCGCTACCCGGATCAGAGCCGACATAGCGCCCGAAATGATTCTGCTGCATCAGCTTGATGGTCAGGTAACCTCTATTATTCAGAACAAACAAAATAATCGGCAAACGATAGGTAACCAGTGTCTGCAGTTCCTGGATATTCATCTGCAGGCCACCATCACCGCTGATGCAGACAACCTTTTTGCTATTGTTTCCAAGACAGGCGCCTATGGCGCCAGGCAGACCAAATCCCATGGAGGCATGGCCGCTTGAGGTAAAGAGGCGCTGACCTGATTTTACCCGAAAGGTCTGCATGGTGCAGGTAAAACTGGTACCCATATCGGTTACGACAACAGCGTCACTCCCCAACCGTTCAGACAACTGGTCAATAAAGTAGAATGAGTTCACCTGATCCTGATTAAGCTTGTACTCCGGCAACACAACTGGATACAACGTCTTCCAGTCCCGGCAGCGACCAAGCCACTCCGGTATGGCCAAAGGCGAAGCTGTGCCGATTTGACTGGACAAGTCGGTTATAAAGGCACGGGCATCGGCATGTATCGGCAGGTCGGCTCTGATTGACGGTTTATCCAGTTCCTTGCGGTCGATATCCACCACAATTCGCTTTGCCTCACGGGCAAAGGTTTTAAAGTTGTAGCCAACCTGTGGAATAGACATGCGGGAACCAACAATCAGTAACAGGTCTGCATTCTGCACCGTAAAATTGCCGGCCCTGTCACCCATAATGCCGCTACGGCCTATGTACAAAGGATGATCCGTTGGGAACAGATCGCTGCTGGTCCAGGAGGAAATGACCGGTATTCCGAGTTGTTCCACAAGGCTCACGATCTCTGCCTCGGCTCCGGCAAGACGGACTCCATAGCCGGTAATCAGCACCGGCCTTTGTGCCCTGCGCAGCATGGCAAGACAATCCGCCACCTGCCCCTGTAGCAACGCCTTGTCATGTTGGATGTCAGCCTCCGGTTCCGGTGTAAATCCGGTCAGGCTGTCCAGATCCACCAATTGCCCTTGCACATCCAGCGGAATATCAAGCCATACCGGGCCGGGCCGCCCGGTAACGGCAAGGTGCAGAGCCTTTTCAAGGTGATACCGTATCGTGGCGGGATCTTTAACCGTAACAGCATATTTGGTAATGGATTGCACCTGCTCAACAATATTGCTTTCCTGTATCCCGAACTGACGCAACCCTGTGTCCTCAATCAAGGTGTCGGTCGTCACCTGGCCGGAGATCACAACCATGGGAATCGAGTCTATCCAGGCGCCACAAACCCCGGTAATTGCATTGGTGCCGCCAGGGCCGGAGGTAACCAGCGCAACGCCCGGTTTTCCTGTTATTCTGGCATGCCCCTCAGCTGCCATGGTTGCGGCCTGCTCGTGATGCACCGCAATGTAGCGTAGCCCTTCCGTGCTACCGGCAGAATCAACCAGATGCATGGCGCCGCCGCCGCTTATGGCAAAGACCTCCCGTACACCAAGTTTAGCTATCTGTGCAAAAAGGAAATCGGTTACTTTCATCATGGTTCGTGTTCTCTCAATAGTCAGCAAAAGCAGGTTCCCCAGATCAAAACCGGCTGCCTGCTGCTGAAACAGATCAACAGGTGTCAACTCCCCTAGTGGAACCGGCAGTTCCAGATCAGGGGCAACACCGATTATCGATACAAGCGCGTCGCTGCCTGATACCGCCGGCAAAAACCCATGGGAAACCGTGAAACGACAGGCAAAAAACTGCCATTCCCGGACACCGCCGGGCTCGGGCATATCCAGACGCAGGCAGCTTTCAGGGCCGACTACTGTCTGATCGGAACCTTCGTAGCCAGCACCGGTACGACCGTACAGGTCATTCATGCGCACCAGATCTGTTTTAAGCGGCGGTGATTCGATCTCCAGCACCCAGATGCCGTTTTCCGAGGCCGGGGTAATCGGCAGGTTCGAAGAGGCCTCGGTAAGGTGGAAGGCCCCCCGCTCGATGATCACCCCGTCAAGAGGATTCAGTTCAATCGCCCCATCGGCATGTTGAAACGTTGCATGACCGGAAAGCAGTGCAAGGCCGGTTTTTTTCCGGGGATGGCAATGCATGGAGGTCCGCCGGGTACGGGCAATATGCAGCATCCAGATCGCAACATGCTCATTCTGAAAGGCAAGATACTCGTATCCCCATGGCTTTTTGACGATCAGGTCGTGGTAGTCGGTCTGAGGAATTACGTTGCAGCGCTCAGCAGATTCAGTATCGGCAAGCTCTATCTCAGTACTGGCAATACGATGGATCATGGCGGTGCGTTCCTATGCTGCACTGTTCATAGCGGCAATCACTGCCTTCATGAAATCCCCATTATTTCGATAATGGGGAGCTGTGATCAGATTGCCGTCCACCACCACATCGGCCTCGATATACTCTGCCCCGGCATTACGCAGATCATCACTGACCGCAATATAGCCGGTCATCTTCCTGCCTCTGACAATTTGAGCCGAGATACAGATCCAGGGGCCATGGCAGATTGCTGCGACCAGCTTGCCCTGATCAGACATCCCGCGCACAAATTCCAGCACTTCCTTGCGGATACGCAGGCGATCCGGCGCTTCAAAGCCACCAGGCAGGATCACGGCATCGAAATCATCTACCCGCAAATCCGCGGTATCCATGGTAGGCCGGGACGGCACACCGTACTTACCGGTACAGTTTTCCTTGCCGGGCGTGGCAACTGCCACCGTATACCCCTCTTCCAGCAGGCGGTAATAGGGGTAGACAAACTCTTCATCCTGAAAATTAGTTGCGGTGATAATCACAACGCGCTTCATGTTCGGCTCCTTCGATACCATTTCAAATACCCTTCAAGCTCTGTCAAATCAGTCAAAACCGTACCATCATAGTCATCCCAATGCTCAATACCGCTCTTCCGCGGCACAAACGGCATACCGGCCATATCGGCCGCATCCTTGTCGTTCTTGGAATCTCCAATAAACAGACACTCTGTAGCCCGCCAGCCCATCTGGTCCAGCAGCAGGACGATGTTTTCATGCTTGGTGCGTGGAGAGCCCATAACAGCCACAAAATAGCCGGCAATACCCCTTGCGCGACAGACCTCTTGCAGTTCGCGTTCATCAGAACCGGAGATAATTGCGCAGGCTGAGCGCCCTTGCCAGGCAGCAAGGAACTCATCAGCCCCACGCACGGCCGGTGCAGCAATAACCTGATCTTTAACAATATGCGAATACGTGGTTGCCAGTTCTGTTACCCGGGCATCTTCAATCGCAGTATTCAGAATCTGTTCAAAAAAATATCGGATTTTGAGGTAGCGGGACAACCCGCCGTTCATGCCGGCATATTGAAGCAGTTGTTCCACCGCTTCTACAGGATACTCGCCTCCGAACAACTCCTTGAAACCATCTATCCTGATCCGGTTCGTCTCTGCCAGCACACCGTCAAAATCAAATATCAGATTGGGCCGGCAGTTCAAAGGGCAGCTCACAAAAGCTCTTTGACAGCAGCTTCGACTGCATTCAGGTCGATCTCATTCATGCAGTGCAGTCCTGATTCACAGCGGGCCGCAATACAAGGACGGACAGGACAATCCGTTGTTGCTATAATCAGTCGGCTGCCGGTATAGCTGTACACCTCTCCCGCATCAGTGGGGCCAAACAGGCCGATAACCCGCTTGCCCAGAGCCTGGGCCAGATGCAGCCCGAGGCTGTCATTGGTGATCAGAATTTTACAGGAATTGATCCAGTCCATATACTCGTACATATTGGACTTACCTTCCTGCCAACTCACCGTATAGCCACTAAAAATCAGGCGTCGTTCAAGATCCTGCCATTTCTCCAATGGCATGCCTTTGACCGGCCACTTGGTTCCCACCTCATAGTTAAAGCCGACGTCGTACGTTTCCTCGGTCTTTGGTTGATAGCCTACCATGTACGGCTGCCCGGTCCAGGCAACCCCCATCATCTCAATCAGGACCTGTTGCCAGTATCCTTTCAAAGAGCTGGATTTCTTGTTTTCGATATAGCTGATAAAAGTCAGCCCTTTTTCGTAACCATGATACACACCACTCAGCGTCTCAAACCGGAAACCGTACTTCACCCAGGCATCAATCATATCAGCCAGGGCACAGACACCGGCTATCTTCTCCAGATTGATCAGCACATCAAACTTTTCACGCATCAACTGAAACGGCACAAACTCATCCCAGACCAGAATCCGGTCAATCAACGGATTACCCTGTAACAATGCATCTGCGTTATCAGTAACCAGCCAGGTAATATGGGACTCCGGGTATTTTTCCTTGATCGCCCACAGAATCGGCGTCGTACGCAACACATCGCCCAGGCTTGGCACCTTGCCTATCTCGGGGTCAAGGGTCTCGGAATAGCCCAGCTTTATGATCAGAATTTTAGTAAGTGCCATTGCATCCCCGGTTCATTCAGATAAAGTTAACATGCTGGGGTTGGCTGGAAAGCAGTTCAAGAAATTCATTGATGCGTGCCATACGGCAATTAACCCGGCATTCATGACCAATAACAAGTTCTTCGCTGCCGTATGCCACAGAACTCTGCCGCCGCATGCCAAAAAGAATCTCCTGCATTGTCTCTACGCCAATGTTCCCGACACCGAAGCGTTCATCGTTTAAAAACACGCTGCAGGTATAGAAATCACCTCTGGAAGAGACGTATCCCCAAAATGGAAGGGCATGGCAATGGTTGAAGGCCGCGCTTCCGGACGCATAGGCATTGGTTGCGGCTTTTCGGAAGATGATAGCGGTCTTGCGGAATGCCCCTTGGTACTGCTCGACAATCGCATCAATCCCGGCAATTGCCTCTGCATCATAGGTAAAGTCACTTTTATTGAGCATCTGCGGATGTTCCGAGTAAGGCTTCAAGCTCAGATAATCTACCCCCATGGCACCAAATAGCTGTATCGCCTGTGCAAGATCAGCAAGGTTGTCACGGATCAGCAAGAACTGTACGCCGATTGTACAGCTGCTTCCCGTGGCATCACGCACCACCAACGCCTGCCTGATACTCTCCACTGTTTTTTCAAATGCCGCGCTACCGACACCATGCACCCTGGCATAGACATCCGGACTTCCTGCATCCACACTAAACCTGAGCCACGAGAGACGTGGGATGACACTCTGCCAGACTTCTGGCGTACCAAGACTTCCATTTGTTGTAATTGAAACATCAAGGCCGCTCTCTTTGGCAACAGCAACCATCTCAGGCAAGCCAGGATGTAACAGCGGTTCACCCTCACCGGCAAACATGATGCTTTTGACACCAAGCTGAGCCATTTCCTGCAAACTGCGGCAGGTCACCGCAGTATCCAGCAAAATCCGCTCTCCTTGAGCAAAATCAAGGCCGCAAAACTGGCACCGATGGTTACAGAATGAAACAGGACTGATTTCAACGTAGATCGGCGCGATCAACTCCCCGGCCTGCCAGGCAGTCACCCGTTCCAGATGCCAGAGCAGTTTGTGTCCATCCATCATGTAATCATTCTGGCTCATTGAATATCCTGAATTTCTACGCTGGTATGTCCAAAAACCTGGAAGCGGTTGGTCTTCACCTTGACGTCACAGGGGTTGCAAGTGCCATAGCATGCACACTCCCTGAACTCGTCAATACTATCTTCGTTAAAATCAGCATCCAGAATGTGCGCAATCGGGTTTCTGCCGCTGTACAGATCGGCATGGCACTTATAGACATATCCTGCCGGGTCTGCGATCAATTCTGTGGTTCTGCAACGGCACTGCTTCAACCCGGCAGCATTGACGCATTCGTGATACTTGAAGGTGCCGTACATGCGGCCGGCATGTTCACCCAGAAACTCCTTCAGCCTGAAATCAAGCCCGAGTTGCAGACACTTTTCCTGTACCTCAAGAATATGTCCCCGGATTTCAGGATCAGGGTGCTCAATACCGTAAAGTCCGATCCTGAAACCGGCCTCCTGCAGCCTGATGGTCTTCGCAACCAGATCATCGATATCATTCTGGCCGGGGTGGTAACTGACCCGGATTGCTGCGTACGGCGCTTCACGGGTAAAGCGCCAGACCGGAACATTGGCAATGAACGCATCCACATCAAACATCAGGTTGGTCATCAGATCCATCCTGATTTCAGGCTTAACCTCGTTAACAATCCTGAAAAACCCCTGATGCAGGGTCGGCTCGCCGCCCTGAAGGGTAAGCGGCAGATCGTCGCGCAGCAGCAGACGATCTGCCGCAGCAATCCACTCATCTGCAGACATATGGCGCCTGGCTGACGTAGTGTCCGCTGCCATACCATGACGATTGATGCAGTAAGGACAACGCAAATTACAGGCAAGGGTAAGAAAAAACGCCACATAGTTATGGTCTGGTTTTGGTGTTATGGCACCGGCAGGTGTAATCATCCCTGCGCCTCAAGCTGAGTATGCACACCGACCGGACAGTAGAGCAGCCCGGCAGCAGCAGCCGCATGCGCTGTTCGCCAGGCATCAAGCAGCAGGCATGGCGCGCTGGACTGAGCTGCAATGCGTGTCCAGTCCAGCTCACGATATTCCGGCCAGTCTGTCAGCAGGATAATGGCTTTTGCGCCGGCTGCAGCCTGGTAAGGATCGCTGCAATACCTGACGGCATCTCCCAACACCTGCCTGACTGCTCCAAGTGCCCGAGGATCATGTACCGTCACGGAATAGCCGGTATTAAGCAGCAGCTGTGCCAGCATAACAGCTTGGGACTCCTCAACAATATGGGTGTCAGCTTTGTACGACATCCCCATCAGAACCACCTGCGCAGGTTGTGCACAATGGGCCGTGATCCTGCCCAAAAGACGCTGCGGAATGCTGTTATTAACCGAAACAACCGCTTTGCCCAGCAGCGCTTCTGCCCCGAACTCTTCGGCAAAGGCCTGAAACGCAATATTATCCCGGGGAAAACAGGGGCCACCAAACCCGATTCCGCCTTTTAAATATTTGCCCCCGACACGGCTGTCGGCCCCCACCGCCTTTGTCACCGCATCCACATCAGCACCCGGCACCTGCTCGCAAAGCTCTGCCAGGGCATTGGCATAACTGATCTTCATGGTGACAAAACAGTTCAGGCTGATCTTGGTAATCTCGGCATTGATCAGCGACATGACCTGAAACGATGGCGCGCTTACACAGGTAGTCGTATACAGTTCCTGAACCATATTCCCTGAACGTTCATCAGAGGCGCCGATCAGCACCATATCCGGATTGAGAAAATCCCGGACAACCGATCCAAGTGCGATAAACTCCGGGTTATAGACCAGACCGAAGTCAATCCCACAGCGCTTGCCGGTCTTACTTTCCAATAGTGGTATGAACTCCCGTTCCGCGGAGCCCGGCATAACCGTTGAAACGACATCCACCACATGAAATCCGTTTTTTGCCTGCAGGGCCGGAACAAGGTCTTCCAGAACCCGAACCACATACTGATTGGTAAAGCGGCCATTCTGCATGCTGGGGGTAGGGACAATAATCAGCGTAATCTCTGAATTTGCTACCGCCTCCTGGCATGAATCAGCAATCTGCAGGTTTGAACCGGCACGTTCCAGCAGCGCAGGCAGCCCCGTCTCATCTATAGGACAGATACCTTTGCGCAGTTCAAGCCGCAGTTGGTCATGCATGTCATATCCCGTGACTCTATGACCGGCAGCAGCAAAGCAGGCTGCCGTGCAAAGCCCCAGCTTACCAAGACCGATGACTGATATATTCACGAATCTACCTCAAATAAATTTATAGGTCATGCTGTCGTTAAGAATCACCTGCTCGTAGATCTCGTTGTGCGGCTGGTAGGTACAACGCGGGCATTCACCACGAATCTTGATCTTATCATGAATCTTCCAGTGTGCCTCACTGCCCCAAAGACGGTTAATTTGCTCAACGTCGCTTATATTGGTGCCTAGCTCAAGCCTGTTGTCTCCTCGCCGATCACAACAAAGTCCCAGCGTAAATGAATCTCGCTGGGCATCACTGCCAGCCGGAGGCATGATAACAGCCGTCATAAAGATGGCATAACACTTCTGAAAATGATTACACACTTCAAACTGAGAGTTAAACTTGTGCGTAACACCATAGACGCTGAAATTTTCATCGTCCAATTCAAGTGCCCGGACGATCTGATCGTTGAAAAGCTGAATCTCTCCCTGGGAAAATTGTATTGCCTGGTCCATGGTGCCAACATTATCCCAGGTTGTCCCGGCCGGCCTGAAATGGATGTTCTTGCAGCCAATCTCTTTTGCCAGCTTTGCCGCCTGGAACATCTCGGCAATGTTGTCCTTATAGAGCAAGTATTTATAGCTGACACCATAGGCGGGGTGTTTGGCGCCGAGGCGATGATTATGGCGCTTGGAGTAATCCACCAAGGTAGCAATATTGTTAATGACAACATCAAAAGTATTCAGTTCCGGCTTCAGGTTTTTCAGCTTGTTCATGGTTTCCGATGTGGCAGCATCCACTGAAACACCTACCCAGGTACAATGGGACAAGCTATCCATAACCGGATAGATCAAACTGCCGTTGGTAACAACACCAACCTCAATACCGTTTGCAATCACCCGGTCAATGAAGGCTCCGGTCGCAGGATTCAGTAACGGCTCACCTCCTCCTGCCACACAGATAGCCTCAACGCCTGGCTTCCAGACTGTATTTTCTGCTCCCCAGCGTGGCAGAAAATCGGCAATCTGCATAAGCGTTTGTTCAGAAAGACTACCTTTGCAATGGGTACGGACATAGGCGGCATTACACCACTCACAACCGAAATTGCATGCATTGGTCGGATCTATGGTAATAAGGACAGGTGGCGGAATCGGCTTGCCCCGCCGAATCTGACGCCAACGATGGACATGGGACAAAAGTTTATAGCTGTTAAAAGGATTCCAGCGTTTTGAAGCTGCCCATTCTTGAACGGCCTTTGTTTCCGAAGTAGCCATCCTGCCGTTTCCCCCTTCAAGCCCGGTAAAGCCGGTCAAAAGAATCCTGCACCAGATGCCGTGTATCCACGACCGTCATCCTCAAACTTTTAAAATCAATCTGTCTGTACTGTTCATGGGCGGTCGCTATCACCAGCAGATCAAACTCACCAGATAGTTCCACCGATTTTTTCCCCTCAAATTGAGGGAATTCTCGTTTTTGCCTGATTACAGGGAGATACGGATCATTGTAGTCAACCTGAGCCCCCAAGGCTTCCAGCTTTTCCATCAAGCGGTAGGACGGCGACTCCCGGTCATCATCAACATTGGCCTTATAGGCAAGCCCCAGAATCAGGATGCGTGCCCCTTTAACCGCCTTGCCGACATCATTGAGCGCCAGCATGACCTTGGACACGACATGGTCCGGCATGGCTGTATTTATATCACCGGCCAGTTCAATGAAGCGGGTATGGAACTCATACTCCCGCGCCTTCCAGGTCAGATAGAAAGGATCAATCGGGATGCAATGTCCTCCCAGGCCGGGGCCTGGATAGAAGGCCTGAAAACCGAATGGTTTGGTTTTGGCAGCCTCAATGACCTCCCAGACATCAATATTCATCTTTTCAAACAGTAGCTTTAACTCATTGACCAAGGCAATATTGACAGAACGATAAATGTTTTCCAACAGCTTGGCCGATTCCGCTACCCGACAGGATGAAACCGGCACGGTCGTTTCCACGACGGTATCATACAGCGCCTTGGCAGCAGCAAGGCACTCCGGGGTATAGCCGCCGACCAGCTTCGGCACAGTTTTCAATGAAAATTCCTTGTTATTCGGATCTTCCCGTTCCGGTGAAAAGGCCAGAAAGAAATCCGTTCCGGCGGTAAGACCTGTTTCTTCCAGAATCCTCCGCATATCAGTATCAGTGGTACCTGGGTAGGTGGTTGATTCAAGACAGATAAGCTGACCGGAGTGAAGATTGTTCGCGATGGTCCTGGTGGTGTCAAAGACAAACGACATATCCGGCTCGCGATTCGTGTTGAGCGGGGTCGGCACACAGATCAGAACGCAATCCATCTGTCCCAGCAGACTGAAATCAGTCGTAAAACAACAGGCGGCAAAATCAGGCAGATCAATATGCCTGATGTAACTTTCACCTTTTGCAAGCATCTCGACCTTGCGCTGGTCACAATCAAAACCGGTAACTTTGAACCCGGCCTTGTAAAAAGCGATCACCAGCGGCAATCCGACATAGCCAAGGCCAATGATGCCGACCGTAGCTTCACGTTGCTGTATTCTCTGGAGCAGGCAGGTAGCTGGCATAATCCTCTCGGGAACAAACATCAACTCAACAGGCTTGTATTTATGTATCGGCAACCGTTGCAACAGGTTGAACGACAGCTGATCTCAGGCACTTCCGTTTCTGCTTCAACGGTTGCATATATGATCCGCGATGACGCAACAAATCATGTACAAAACAGGTCGTATCAATGCGGTGCAGCAATTTTTGTCAGCACTGCGGTAAATTCCTGGCGGCCACAGGGTGTATCGTAAACCACCACCGGGTAGAGATCCAGCAGCTCAAGCGAATGAAGCAGAGTTACAATAGACCTGAATGTATCAGGAACAAATTGCCATGCATGGACATCAATATATGAACCTTGCGCATTCTTGTATAGCTCTATCGCTGCGTGTATCCGATTAACCAATGCATCTCTGAAGCCCGGATCTTCGTGATCGCCCTTCCAATGCCGTTGGATGTCATTGTGAGTGGTAAGGGCACCGTATTCAATAACACTGGCAAGTGTGTGCCTGGTTCTCTGTTCCTGAAATGCATATAAAACGTCAGCGATAGTCGACTCAGGGATAAAGTGATCGAAACAATACCGTTTATCCGGAATGGCCAGAAAGTAAAAGCCGCCGGGGGGGAGAAGCTGTGCCACCTGCCTGAGATGCGACAGAAGGCACGGCTGATGCTCAATGACATGTGCGCTGAATACCGCCTGAAAGGTATCACATATGGTTGAAAGATCTCCGTCAGGAGATACATAGTGAATATGCGGAATTTCTGTTACAGGAAGGTTATGTTCACGGGCGCGTTCACAGAGCCCGTCGTAATCCAGGACATCAAAGTAGCGCACATTCGGTCCGGCAAGTGACGGTCGGTAAAAGGGACCGATTTCTAAAATGCTCTCCAGTTGGCCGGCAATCTGGACCAGAACCTCCCTGAAGGCGGCAGCGGCAGCAGGCCGCCCTTCTGCCCTGCCGATACTCTCATAATGATGATAGAGCTCATCATCACCCAGCAGGCCAAGATCTGGATTTGTTGATCGATAGTATTCCGGATCAAATTCATC
>Ga0209016_1000570_pt1 | contig 41596 bp, 36 predicted proteins | sample EPASupsiteSAE305_FD_187265 | JGI IMG/M metagenome (GOLD analysis project Ga0209016, IMG submission 187265) | Bioremediated contaminated groundwater microbial communities from EPA Superfund site, New Mexico - SAE3-05 (SPAdes) (version 2) | ecosystem: Environmental > Aquatic > Deep subsurface >... | reverse complement strand
TGATTTCCTCTGTGCCAACCCTCTACTGATGTCTTCACGTTCTTTGTTTGTTAGCCTCGTGTACTTGTCTTTTTGCATACGAATGATTTTATCTCCTCATCCGTTGCACTAAATTATTGATTTAAAGATAATTAAATGTCAACCCAAAAATAACCCGCGTTTGAGAAGGGGTCAACACCAAAATGGGGATGCTATGGTATTTGAAATGAGAAAAATTCAGGTTAATCCGGATCAGGACTAAAGTTTATTACGTTGGGTAAATAACAGGACGGCAGTGATAAGAGTAAGTCCGGCGAAGGTAAAATCGACCGGACCAATTTCATCGAGGAAAGTGGCAATGAAGATGGCAACGAGGAGAGTCAACAATCCATAGATGATCCACGGGTTGCGCCGGGGAAGGTTGACAGTGAGGATGGTAATGAGAACTGAAACCGCCAACGAGGTTACACCGAGCAGGCTTCGGTGGAAAGGATAAGGCTGAAGTGAGGGATTGGCGCCAAACAGGATAAGCGCGCCGAAGGCGAACCAAAGTACGATTTGAAGTGAAAGTAGAAGGTAGAGCAAGCGGCGCATAAATTCAGTATACCTGATATTCGGGTGGGTAGAACCTCGCAGTCTTAGCGGGTAGCGGGTGAAGGCAGGAGAGTTCCCAACTCAGGCAGCAAGCCACCACCTGAAAATGGAGTGATATAATCAATTCAGCGGCATAACCCTGCCGCGGATGGCGATGAAGCTCGCCAGGTTTACCAACGACCAAACCGCCGTTCGGCTGATAGCTTCTGCCTGAGAAAACTTAAGGCGGAAGCTTTTTTAATCCAGAATCGGAATCCTGGTTGGTTAATCCAGGTGGTATCGGAAGGATTTATGCAAAATTTTCTATTGATCTCCCTCGGAGCGGTTTTGGGCGCAAATCTGCGATATTGGGTGGGCGGTTGGGCTGCTGAGAAATTTGGTTCGGCTTTCCCCTACGGCACCCTGATCGTAAACATCAGCGGCAGTTTGGTATTAGCGTTTTTGATGACGGTTTTAACCGAACGTTACATAGCCGATCCGCGCTGGCGGCTGCTCCTGGGGATCGGATTTTTAGGGGCATATACTACTTTTTCGACCCTCACCTATGAGAGTGTGAATTTGATCATAAAAGGTCAACTCTGGGCGGGGGTATTAAATTTGTTTGGCAGCGCCGTGCTTGGAGCCGGCGCGGTGGGGCTCGGAATTTTACTCGGCAGGGCAGTTTAAAGGAGGACGGAATGAAACAAAGATTAAAAGAAAACGCACAGCTCATGACGATCTATATCGGGGAGGCGGATCGTTGGAGGAGCAAACCGCTTTACGCCGCCATCCTTGAGACATTGAAGCTCGAAAAGATTGCCGGCGCGACCGTGGTCCGCGGTGTGGCTGGTTTTGGGGCACATTCCAATATCCACACTGCCGCCATCCTGCGCCTTTCGGAAGACCTGCCTTTGTTGATTCAGATCGTTGATACTCCACAGGAAATCGATCGCGCGATCGAGATTATCAGCCCGATGGTGCGAGAGGGCTTGATTACGGTTCAGGATGTAAAAGTTGTCAAATACACTCACCGATATCTCAATCCCTTGCCGGGGGATCGCCTTGTGCAAGAAGTGATGACCCGCAAGGTGGAGACGCTGACCCCACGAATGGGGGTTGGGGAAGCCTGGCGCAAGATGCTGGCAACCTTGATCAAGGCTATGCCGGTGGTGGATGAGCACGATCAGGTGGCGGGCATGCTAACCGATGAAGATTTGTTGGAACGGGCCGGCCTCAATCAGCGTCTCTCGGTAGCCGAGCGGCTGGATGGAGCTCTTTTAAAGGAAGAGACGGATCGCTTAGAAGGTAGTCAGTTGACGGTAGGGGATGTGATGAGCCAGCCGGCGATTACTGTGCGGGCGAAAGATTCATTAGGTTTGGCGGCGGAACGCATGGCGAGGGCTGGGGTCAAGCGCCTTCCGGTGGTGGATGAGGAAGGCCGATTGGTAGGTGTTCTCTCGCGAGTGGATATCCTCCGCCTCGCCGCGGAGAAGGACTCCAAGCCTCAAAACGCTCCGGTTGGGGCGGCGGTGCGGGTGCGGGAAGTGATGTCGGCAAGCCTGCCGGCGGTTGGTGAGGATGCCGGCTTGGCGGAAATTGTGGAGGTGATGCTGGAAGGTGGCGCTCACCGGGTAGTGGTGCTGGATTCCAAGGGTAAGGCGGCGGGGCTGATCAGCGATTCGGACCTGGTGGCTCGAGTGCAGCCTTCGGCGCGAGGTGGATTATTGCGATCTCTGCGAGGGCTGGGTAAAACGCCGGATTCCGAGGTGAAGGCGGGTGAGTTGATGTCCCCGGGCGTTTTAATGGCAGATCCCGAGACGCCGATCAGCGAGGCGGTCAGGATGATGTTTGAGGAAAAACGGAAGTGGTTGGTTGTGGCGGGACCGGATGGCAAGCCTTTGGGCTTGGTAGACCGCCAGATTTTGTTACGGGCTTTGGCGGATCGTTAGGGTTAAGGTTTTGAGGTGGTTTGGATCCATTTGAGGTGGAATCCCTGAACCGCGTCAGCGGTGATAAGGGGCATGTGACGAGGTGGTCGATGATGAGATTACGAAAAGCCCCAACCGTGAATAGATTGTTGTAGCGTCAGGGCTTGTCCCTGACCTTTTCAATCAAAACATCCCGCGGGCGGATTCCATCCGGCCCCTACCAGAATCTTGGAATTAACTGAATTTTAAATTGAATAATTACTTGTAGGGGCTGCCGAAGGCCGCCCGCCGGAAACAAGGCATTTAATAGTCATCCATGGTTGCATGTACGCTCCTGGTTGGAATTTCAGGGTAGCGTCAGGGCTTGCCCCTGACCAAACCACAGCCCCGGGATTGCTTCGTCACTTTTCTCCTACCCAGGAAACCGCTGGCACTTCGGCGAAACGACAAACAAAGTCAGGCGGGGTGGGGGAATCGAAAATGATTAACGGTCGGGGTGGGTGAGGTGGTCCCAGAGTTTGGCTTGGGCGAGGGTTAGCGGCATCCTGCGGTTGCGCAGCAGATAGAGATCCTTGATCAACTTGAGTCCTTCCACCCGCACTTCGGCAATTCTGCCGAGCTGAATTCCACGGTCGGCTGAAAGCCTGCTTACAAACGCGACACCCAGCCCTTCTTCCACGGCCGTTTCAATCGCTTCTGAATTACCGATTACCATGGCGACTTTTAAGAGCTCAGGGGAAATATCGCGCTGAATGAGGGCGTTGAAGAGCACATCCCGGGTTCCACTGGTCTCTTCGCGCAGGAGAATTGGTTCGTCCAGAAGGTCATCGGGGTAGATTTGGCCATATTTTGCCCACTTGTGATTGGCGGGTACGATGAGGATGATCTCGTCCCTGAAAAAATGGGCGTATTCGAGATAGTTGTGTTCCATGATCTTACTGCTCACCCCGATACTCACATCCCCGGACATGATTTGATTGAACATCGAGCGCCGGCTGGTAACCAGAATGTTAACGGTTACCTTGGGATATTTGGCTTTAAAGAGCGATACCTGGCGGGGGATAACGTACTTGCCGGTTGAGGTGGTACAGCCGATGCGCAGTTCACCGATCACATCGCTTTGCAGGGAGTGCATGGTCTGTTCGACCCGCAGATTGTTAGTGATGACTTCGCGTGCCATGGGGATGAGTACCAGACCGGATTCAGTCAGTTCGATTTTACGCCCGGTGCGGTCGAAGAGTTTGAGTTTGAGTTGATCTTCAAGACCCTTGATGATTTGGCTGACCGCGGATTGGGAAATACTGAGGCGCTTGGCGGCGTCACTAAAACTACCGGCGTCAGCGACCGCTAAAAAGGTATTGAGGGCGATTGGATCGAGCATTTTTCTTCCTTGGGATAATTGTACCAATAAATTTACTTATCACGGTCGATAAGAAAACTTAATACATCATATTACATATATCACTAACAATATATTGGTAAATATGGGAAAATGATTGTGAAAAGTATCACAATATATGAAAGGAGTGAAGGAGAAGCATGCCCAAGAAAGCCGCATTGATCGCCCTGATCACGACCTTGTTCCTGGCGCTTTCCGCCTGTTCTGCCGCGGAATACCAAACCCCCGTGGAGCCGACCGCTGGAGAATCCACGCAAGCGGTTGCGTCTGAAGAACCGGCTGCCAAAAACATTGGAGATGGATCCCAGGAGGAAGCCCCGGTTGTCGCTTTACCCACCGAACAAGTTGATTATTGCTTGGAATGCCATACCGACAAGGAAGCGCTGACCGCTTTGGCGAAACCGGAAATAAAAGCTGAAGCTGAAAGTGAAGGCGTTGGCTGAGGTGGAGAAGTGGCTCCGTTGGAGCCTTGGCAAAAAGTACTGGTCAGCGAGGAATTTGCTGACGATCCGCATGGGAATTTCCAATGCACCTTGTGTCACGGGGGTGTATCTGACCCGGACATGGATACTGCCCATGCCGGCATGGTAGCTGACCCAAGCGAACCCGGCAAGGGTAACGCCTGCGCTACCTGCCATGGCGAACTGAAAGAACATTTTGATAACAGCCTGCACGCCAGCCAAAGCGGTTACTGGGAGAGGCTGGACGATCGAAGTCTGCCGGAGAATCACGATCAGTTGTCAGGAATGTTCGACAACCATTGTTCGAGCTGCCACACCACTTGCGGAGACTGTCACATCAGTCAGCCGGCGGGGGTTGGCGGTGGTTTTGTGGATGGCCACGTGGTTAACAAAACGCCGTCCATGAGCCAAAACTGTACCGCCTGCCACGGATCACGCGTGGGTAATGAGTACCTCGGCAAGCATGAGGGTATTCCCGGTGATGTACATTTCCGCAGCGAGCGCATGAACTGTATGAGCTGCCATACCGGCACCGAAATGCATGACAGCACCGCTTCGTGTGAGAAATGTCACAAGACTGAGGAGTTAGCGGCAATGGATACGGGTAATTCGCGCTACGATGGCGAACAAGTTCCGAGCTGCGAGAGCTGTCACCTTGAAGTTGGCGCCGAATCGGACCCCAACCCGCAGCATACCCTCCACAAGGACACCCTGCAATGCCAGGTTTGCCACAGTGTTCAAAATACGAGCTGTGATAGCTGCCACGTTCAGGTGAGTGAGAAGACTGGTAACCCGTACTTTACCACCGACGCGACCTATCTGACTTTCATGATTGGTAAAAACTACCTCCAGAATTTCCATCGCCCGTATGAGTATGTGGTGGTAAGGCATGCTCCCGCAACGCCAGATGCCTACGATTTTTATGGTGAGAATTTGCAGCCGAATTTTGACGCGGTGCCGACCTGGTTGTACGCCACCCCACATAACATTCAGCGAAAAACACCTCAGAACGCCTCTTGTAACGCCTGTCATGGCAACGCCGATATCTTCCTGACAGCGGACAAGGTCGCTCCTGGGGAATTGAACGCCAACCAAAGTGTCATTGTCCCGGAAGTGCCGGCGGCCCAATAACCGTCTGCCCCGGGTAAAAACGCAATTTTATTAGTGAAGAAGTGGAGAATGAAATGTTAAAAAAGTTGTACGTATTATTTGCCTTGTTGCTGGTTTCCAGCATGCTCCTCAGCGCGTGCGGCGCGCCCGCCGTCGAAGCTCCCGTAGCCGAGGCGCCTGCCGCTGAAGCTCCGGTTGAAGAAGCGCCTGCCGCTGAAGTGCCCGCCCTGGACGTGGACGCGGTGCTTGCCACGGTTTGGGAAGCGATTCAACCGGAAACCGGCTACGCCTCCATCTCCGCCAGCAAGTTGAACGAAGCTCTGGCTGAGAAAGCCCCCTTCCTGGTGGACGCGCGCGAGCCGGCGGATTTCGCCGAGGGAACCATTCCCGGAGCGATCAATATCCCGATCCGCGATCTGATGAAGAATCTGGACAAACTGCCCGAACAAGGCGACCCGATCGTGATCTTCTGCGCCTCCGGGCACCGCGGCGGCCTGGGAATGGTTGCCCTTCGGGCAATGGGCTACACCGATGTTAAAAATCTGGGCGGCGGAACCGGAGCCTGGACCAAAGCCGGTTTTGCCTTGGAACCGGGTGTCGCCGCTGAAAATCCGGTAGTGGGCATGCCGGTCATGGAAAATCAGGCGCTCTTCGATAACCTCGACGCATACCTGTCTGGTTTGCCGGAAGGTTTTGGCGCGGTCAACGCGGAAGGGCTCGCCACTCTGCTGGCAGAAAACCCGGCCATTACCCTGATTGACGTGCGCGCTGAGCAGGAAATTACCCAAAACGGCTATATTGAAGGTAGCGTTTGGATTCCGATTACCGAGTTCCTTGGGAATGCCCAGCTTCCCGCTGACAAAACCGCTCCAGTTGTGGTTTACTGTGCCTCCGGTCACCGCGGCGCCATCGCCATGGAAGCCATGCACCTGATGGGCTACACCGATGTTAAAAATCTGGGCGGCGGGTTTGGCGCCTGGAAAACCGCTGGCATGCAGATCGCCGGCGCGGTAGATTGGCAAACCACTTACGCCGACTTTCTGGCGGGGATCACCCCGGAGGATGGTTGGTACCAGATCAGCGCCCAAAAGCTCAACGAATCCTTCATGGAGACTCCGCCCTTCATCCTCGACGTGCGGGAAGCCAGCGAGATCGCCGAGAATGGCTATATCGAAGGTTCAATCAACATTCCCACCAAAGAAGTTTTAAGCAACCTCGCCAAACTGCCCGGCACCGATACCCCGTTTGTGGTCACCTGCGCCTCCGGTCATCGTGGAAACATCATCACCATCGCTTTGCGCTTGCTGGGTTACCAGGCTACCAACCTCTCCGGCGGCTTTAACGGCTGGAAAGCGGCTGAATATCCATTCGCCGAAGGCGAACCCGCCGCCGCTGTGGCAGGAACCGCCGCGGAGGTGGATCCGGTAATGCTTGCCAAACTGCAGGAATTTGTAGCCAATTACCCCGAAGGTTGGGCGATCGTAAAGCCCGCTGACTTGAACATGGAGCTTGGCGGCGATCCCAAACCATTTGTTTTGGATGTACGCACCCCCGATGAAGTCGCTGAGACCGGTCTGATCGAAGGCTCTGTTCACATCCCGCTTTCTGAATTGGCTGCCCGGGTTGCCGAGCTGCCCGCCGATAAAGCCGCCGCCCTGGTTGTGACCTGCAAATCAGGCACCCGCGGCGTGTTCGCCATGCTTTACCTGCAACTCAACGGCTTCACCAACGTCCGCAACCTGGCTGGCGGTACCAACGCCTGGATTGGCGCGGAACTTCCGATGGTCAAGTAAAAGTATTGTGTAAATCGTTGGACGGCGCTCAAAAGGCGCCGTCTTGCTTTTAATCAAGCGTTGAATGAGCGCTGGGCTGCCGATCTAACAAATTATTAACATCCTGAATTTCCTTTTTTAATCAGAGAAAATTATAATGAATTATAAAGTGGACATCCGCGGCGTTGGCCCAAAAAAATATTCCCGCGGCCGCTTGGGAGAATGAATGAAAAAGTTCTTATTACGTTTCTTTATGATCGCTGTGGTGCTGGTTGGCATGGGCGGATTCGCCGCGCCGGTTTACGCGGCGGAGTTCGATGAGGACGGGGTGGTCGCCGCCGGTGAAGTGGTGGCGGATGACCTCTTCCTGGCTGGCGACAAGGTATCCATGCTCGGTGAAGTGCAGGGCAACCTGGTGACCGGTGGTCAGGAAGTTGTGATCGGCGGTACCGTGCGCGGCGACCTGATCGTTGGCGCCAACCGCCTGGTGCTTCTGCCCGGCTCGGTGGTGGAAGGCAATCTCTTCGCCGGGGCTGCCAGTGTACGCCTTGAAGGCGAGGTTCAGGGTTCGGTTTTCCTGGGCAGCGCTTACTTGAATGTCGAACCGACCGCCTCGATTGGCGCCAATTTCTATTCGGGATCCTACGCCCTTGATCTGGAAAAAGGAGCGGTCATCCAACGCGACCTGTTCGCCGGCTCGGCTCAGGCTCGGCTTGCTGGTCAGGTTGGCCGGGATGTGAATCTCGGCGCGGCGGCGGTCAGTGTCGAAGGCAAAATCGGCAGGAACCTGAAAGTGGACTTGGGAGACGCGGCGGAGACGGACGCGCCCTTCCAACCCAACCTCTTCATTTCCGATGTCCCCGCCGGGGATATTCCCGCCGGGGTTGCCCTGGGTTTTAACGTGGCTGAATCGGCAAAAATTGGCGGCAAACTCGATTACACCAGCTCGCTGGATCTTTCCGCGGGGATTAAAAGTCAACCCGCCGGAGGTGTGGTCTTTAGCACTCCCGTCCCCGGTGAGGGTTATGACAATTATCGGGATAACGCCTATGGTTTTGAGCGCGCCTTCGCCGAAAAGAGTGTGGGGGATTGGTTCTGGAACAACGCCCAGCTTATGCTTGCCCTCCTTGTGCTTGGTTTGGTGGTGGTCTATACCGCCCAAAAACCACTGGTGGCGGTAGCCAATAAAGCCAAAGCCGAAATTTGGACCAGTTTTGGCTGGGGCTTGCTCATCATTCCGGCGGTATACCTCGCTTCGATTGTCGTCTTCATCGCCATCATCCTCCTCAGCCTGTTCCTTTGGGCGGTGACCCTGGGCGGCTTTGGATTCAATGTCTTCGCCATCCTTTCCCTGGCGCTTGGGCTGGGCATGGCATTGTTTGGATTTTTGATCAAATACGGAACCGCTCTGGCGGCGGTCTGGCTGATCGGGGAATTCCTCCGTGAAAAACTCTTCCCCAACACTGGCAAAATTGTGGCATTACTGCTGGGCGTGTTTGTGTTCAGTGTGCTAGCCGCCATACCGGTGCTTGGCGGGCTTTTCATGGTTTTTGTCGCCTTTGCCGGGGTGGGCGCGGCCTGGAACCTGCTGGTAAGCAGGAAAAGCGCGCCGAACGACCCGAATGGCATGGTAACCATCTCGGCCTAAGGGCAGTATTGGAATGGTTTTCCCGGGCGGCACTCTGCCGCCCGGGTTTGTTTTAAAAGAAGCGGGAGGTGGGAAAGGCGGGTTTGAAGGTTGTAGAAAAGGCAATTACCGATCTGGATTGTGGGTTGGTAAACGGTTTTGAAAGATATACAGATATTTAATCTCGCCGTATTATTAATGGCAGAATGGGTTTAAGTTTGGGTGGAGTTTGGTAAGGCGCGGTAATAACCGTTTAAGGTTAGTTGGATAGTGCGGAGTAAGGGATACTGCTCTGGAAAGGCGTTTTGAGAGGAAATGCCTGAAAATCGATGGGGACATAAACTTTCACATTCCTAGGCGGGTTATCTTGGATGAAGTTGAAAAAGGTTGAATAACATCTTTTATAGATCTCTTCCATTAATCTCAAATCAGTCGGGATACCTTTTTTTGGAAACCAAGTGAAATTTAGTTGATTGGTTAGTTTACTGAAGTTTGACATTTTTAATAACCCTTTTGAAATCCAGATATGCTATATTCCAATTCGCTTATCTATGTGAGCGATCAAGGTGGTAAATATTTTTTCAAGCTGAATATCCAAAGAATTTGGTTTATCTGCTGATGAAAAGAACTCGGCATGCTCGGATTCAAGGTTCAAACGCAAAAGCTGATAATACCCTATTATCGGAATTGTTTCATCAAGAAATATTAAGACATTTTGTAAATCGTACATAACCTTTTGAAAATTATCGTCAAAATAGTGAAGTAGGATAGGTTCTGATAATCGAAGTTCCTCGCTTAGGTTTTTAACCGTTTCCCAAGACATTCGAAGTTGAGCTGTGAAGTAATGAAATCGATAATTTGGTAGGTCAATTTTTTCAGAAATCCCCAAATGTTCAAAGGCTACATTTGCACGTTCTTCAGAAAACTCATCCAACCTAAGGATGGCGATCGCAGTTTTTAGTTTCAGGATCGTGAATTTAATTTTAAGAAGATCCTTGTAACGATCCTGCCATAGTAATTTTCTTTTCCAATCGATATAGCCAAGAACGGCGACGGTAGCAGCGACGATCGTTGCAATAATTGTCACGATATCCTTAATTATTGGCAGTACAGCTATGTATTTCTCCACTTGATAATCCGCCTTCCATTACGGCAATGGCGGTAAGCCGAGTTCTTTTAAGTACTGGTTATGTTTGGCGCGGGCAGCTTGAGCTTTTTCCTCCAGGGCGATGAGGTCGGTGTTGACTTCCTCTATGTCGATGAGTTTCTCGGTTTCGGCAGTGCTTACATAGCGGGTTATGTTAAGGTTGTAGCCGTTTTGTTCGATTTCGGACATGGGCACACAGCGCGAGTAGCGTTCTTCCTCGCGGCGGTATTGGAAGGTATGGAGAATTTTCTCGATGTGTTCGGGTTCGAGGTGATTCTGGCGTTTGCCTTTTTCATAATGTTCGCTGGCGTTGATGATGAGGACGTCCTCGTTTTTTTTGCATTTTTTGAGGACCAGGACGCAAACCGGGATGCCGGTGGAGTAAAAGAGGTTTGCCGGCAAGCCGATGACGGCATCGATGTTGCCATCCATCAGGAGTTTGCGGCGGATGCGTTCCTCCGCGCCGCCGCGAAAGAGAACGCCGTGGGGCAGGATGATGGCCATTGTGCCCTCTTGGGCGAGGTAATGGAATCCGTGCAAGAGGAAGGCGAAATCGGCGGCGGATTTGGGCGCGAGGCCATAATTTTTAAAACGGGGGTCTTCGGCGAGGGTTTCGGTGGGTTCCCAGCGGTAGCTGAAGGGAGGGTTGGCGACGACAGCGTCGAAAGCGGGGCGCTTGGCGGGGTTGCTCTCACGCAGGGTATCCCAGTCATTGGAGAGGGTATCGCCGTGGAAGATCTCGAATTCGGAATCTTTTACGCCGTGGAGGAGCATATTCATTCGGGCGAGGTTAAAGGTGGTGATGTTCTTTTCCTGGCCGTAAATTTTGCCGATGCCGTGGGCGCCGAGGTTTTTGCGGACATTGAGGAGGAGGGAGCCGGAGCCGCAGGCGAAATCGAAGAGGCTTTTCAGTTGAGTACGCTTGCCTGCGGTGGGGTCCTGGCTATCCAGGGTGACGATGCCGGATAGGATGGAGGAGATTTGTTGCGGGGTATAAAACTCGCCGGCTTTTTTACCGCTGCCGGCGGCGAATTGACCGATGAGGTACTCATAGGCGTCGCCGAGGGTATCGGTATCGGTGGAGAAGTTGGCAAGTCCTTCGGCGATGCGGGTGACGATTTTGCAGAGCATGGCGTTGCGCTGAGTGTGGTTTTTGCCGAGTTTTTCGGAGGTTAGGTTAACCTCCGAAAATAGGCCTTGGAAGGTGCTTCCGAAGGATTCGTTTTCAATGAACTTGAAAGCCTCGTGGAGGGTATCGAGGAGACCGGTGGATTGGGTGCGCGCCATTTCGGCGATGCTTGCCCAGAGGTATTGTGGTTTGATGACGTAATGGACGCGCAGACGCATCATTTTCTCGAATTCGGGCAGGTCATCGGGGTTAGCCAAATACCAGGTTTGAAGGGGCGTGTGGCGGCTTTGGGGGTTTTCGGCAGGGTAATCGCTACCGAGTTCCTTTTTGGCGGCGGTTTGGTAGTTATCGGAGAGGTAGCGCAAGAAGAGGAAAGCCAACATGTAGTCACGGAAGTCATCGGCGTTCATGGCGCCGCGCAGGTCGTCGGCGATGGCCCACAGGGTTTTGCCTAATTGCTGCTGGTCGTTATTGGTCATGTATTAAATTTCCTCTGATTCTTGCTCGAATAATACTGGGTTGAAGGAATAGTGTTCAATAAAATCGTCCAAAATCTTTTGAAAATAAATTTTATTATCTTCCAACATTTCTTGAGGTTCATAAAGAGAGTAGTTGCCGTGACTTAAGATGTTAATTAAGCGGGTATATACAATGCCATCAGGATCATCGTCTTTGTGTTTAAGGCAATCAGAAAATTGATTGTATCCATGAAAACTGGCTGTTTTTTCAAGAATACTTCGTAAAATGTTAAAGTGATATGTATAAAGTTTTCCGGTTTGTTGAGCTTGGTGTAGTTCTCTTAACATGGCAACGTGATGAAAAAAAGGTGTGCTTTTCGTATCACGTAGTTCATAACCAGTTCCATTGCTTAATTGAGATAAAAAATATGATTTTGCCTCTGATTTTTTTCTTTCCGCGTGCAACTGATTAAAAACAACATTAAAAAATAATGCATGATGAGATGATATTACAACATTAAAGTCGCCTTGCTCTAGCAACTGCACCAAATGGCTTGCCACTGCAATGGCGTGATTGTCATCAAGTGAAGAAATAGGATCATCCACAAAAATATACTTAACCCATTTATACGTTTCTGCTCCATCAATTACCAATTGAATAATCGAGAGAAAAAAACACCAGGTAAATATGTTTTCTTCTCCACGTGAAATTTTGATATTATCAAGTATGTTTCCTTTATCCATACGAGAAAAACTGATCGCCCAATTCTGATAATCAATGTTGAAATCAAAATCCGCGTACCGGTGTAAAAAGGGACGGATGCGGTTTTCCATTTCTAATTCTTCCAATCCAGCAAAAAAACGCGAGGATGAATTAAGTGTCATTACACGATTTTTGTCACCCTCCAGATCATTATCCCAGATAAATAAATCTTCAGTGAAAGCATTGAAGTATAGTGTATCTCCCCCGTTATCTTGTTTGCCAAGATCCTTGAAAGCCATCGATAAACGAGTTTTTCCTGTGCCGTTATATGCGTACAATAGAATATATTTTTTTAAGATCAAATCCTGACGTAACTGGGAGGCGAGGGTATGAAGATCAGGAAAAATATCAGCATTCATTTCTACATCCCCTCAGTGGTTGGGAAGAGTTGCTGCATGAGGGCGGTTTTGTGGTTTTTGAGGGCGGTGATTTTCTGATTTTGGGCGGTGATGAGGTCGTCGAGGGAGGTGAGGCAGTCAGCGATTTTTTGCTGCTCGGGGAGGGAGGGGATGGGTAATGGTGTGTTAAATAAATCCTCAAAGTTTACATTTAATGAACCATGTGCTCTCGCGCCAACAGATATAAAATTTCTTAACCAAAAACCATGATAATTAAGGTTGAATAATTGATTCAAATATTCAGTTTCAATTACTTTTAGGTCTGGCGTAAAACAAATAAAAATGCTATTTGGAATGGCAGCGCTTTTAATGTCACGATAGAGAGCTATATAACCTTCTGGAAACAATTTTGTTGCACTTTTGTTATACGCGAAGTCACCTTGATTAATCACGTAATAATTTTTATAGGAATTACCTGCAATTACCCTGCCGAATTTTTCAATTTGAGTAATTAAACCAACACCTGCCGTGATACTCATAGTTGGCAGTTTACAATTTTTTGCTCGTTTTGTTACTAGTGTTGTGAATGAACCAAGTTTCTTTACTTCCCACTCTGGGGCGTTTTGGAATTCGGGGAAGCGGAGGCGGGGGGTGGTTTCGCCTTCGGCGGGAAAGAGTTGCTGCATGAGGGCGGTTTTGTGGTTTTTGAGGGCGGTGAGTTTCTGGTTTTGGGCGGTGATGAGGTCGTCGAGGGAGGTGAAGCAGTCAGCGATCTTTTGCTGTTCGGGGAGAGAGGGGATGGAAGACTCGAAAGTTTTGAGCGCCGAACCAGACAATTCTTTGAATGTGTTACCAGCGCCTAAATTTTGAAGATTAGATTTTTCGTTAGATACCAAATAATACAAAAATTCAAACCCAACAAAAGAATTAGGAGTTAGAGCCTTACAACCCTGATTTATTGCCATTGGAACTTTGTTAATGATTAAATGACCGATTGGTGCCCGTGTCGACATAATAATTGAATTTATAGGAGTAAGGCTTGAAGAACAATTTTTTAAACCCAGTGCTGTGATTTTACGTTGCGTTGAACTGCAATATTTCACTTCGACGACACCCATTTCAGCTGGAGTTAACCAATTTAAATCACCGTTCCAATATTCAGGGATTGTGGTATCAGGTGTGCCGCCCTGTGTTATAGTGCTGATATCTTCTAATTTCTTTTCTTCCCACTCCGGGGCGTTTTGGAATTCGGGGAAGCGGAGGCGGGGGGTGGTCATTGGTTCACCTGTGTTTTGGTAAGGTAGGCGCTGATACCGGAGATGGGTCTGCCGGCTGCCATTTTGCTAAGCAATGGGGCGAGCCGCGCCATGAGGGCGAGTTTTTTGGCGGCGCGCTGCTTCCAGCCGAGTTGTTGATCGGCAAAGAGGTCGGCGAGTTGGTCTTCATCGAGCACCAGGCGGTTGAGGGTGTTGGCGACAAAGGCGTTAAGGTGTTGGGGATGGATGTCGGCGCTTTGGGCGATGGCGGTGATGGCTTGGTTGTTCTTTTGAGTTTTAAAGCGCTCGTAGCCGGCGCGCACCTCGGCTTCGGTGATTGGGGCGGCGGTGGGCAGGCTGTTGATGTATTCGATGAGGTCCTGGCTCTCCTCGATGAATTTAGCGTCCGAGAGGATAAGATTGATGAGCTGCTGGCGGGTGAGTTTTTGTTTCTCAGGCTTTAGGTTGGTGGAATTGGCGAGCAAGCCGATTATGTAGTCGTAATCGATGAGGGCGGAGGCGAAGAGGACGAACTCAAAATCGAGTTGGACAGGTTCAGGATCGTCTGAGGTTGGGGCATCGCTGAGTTGGCGGGCGGTTTCAAGGTAGGCGGTTTGAAAGCCCTGGAGCTGCTCGTGAGGCAGGATGGCTTGGATTTCCGCGGTTTGCTCGGGGGTGAGATCGGTGTATTGGTCGAGCTGGGTTTTGAGGCGCTGGACCTCTTTGAAGGCGGTGATGAAGGCAGCCCGGGCTGTATCCCCTTTGAGATTGGCGACTTGTTCCGGGACGAGGGGTAGACCTTGTTCTTCCATAAAAGCCTGAAGTTTGGTGACGGCTTGCTGGAGGCGGTCGATGACCACCGGGGCGGGGTCTACCAGCCAGATTTGCTTCGACTGCTCGAAATCTTTGCCAGAGAAGAGGATGATGGCTTCATTGACGGCATCCTGCTGTTGACGGAAATCGATGATATTGCCGTAGGGTTTGGAATCGTTGAGAACGCGGTTGGTGCGGGAGAAAGCTTGGATAAGACCGTGATAGCGCAGGTTCTTATCGACGTAGAGGGTGTTGAGGTATTTGGAATCGAAACCGGTGAGAAGCATATCGACGACGATGATGATATCGATCTTCTGGCTGTGGGGGACATCGCTGTTGGGGTATTGCTGGTTCTTGAAGCGTTTTTGAATATCCTGATAGTAGAGATCGAACTCGAAAAGGCTGTGATTGGTGGCGTAGGCGGCGTTATAGTCGGCGATGATCTCTTTAAGGGCTTGTTTTTTGGCTTCCGGCTCGGCTTTGTTATCTTCTTGCTCCTGGGGCAGGTCCTCCTGGATTTGCAGTACATCTTTGTTGCCTTCGGCGGGCGGGGAGAAGACACAGGCGATATTGAGCGGGGTGTAGCTTGGGTCTTGCTCAAGGTTGGTTTGTTGGAGGTGTTTTAGCAGTTTGTAGTATTCGATGGCGTTGTTGATGGACGCGGTGGCGAAGATGGCGTTGAATTTGCGGTTAGCGGTGGCGGCGTTATGTTTTTGGAGAATGGTTTGGAGGATGGCTTGTTTTTGGGGTGTGTCGTCAGTGGGGGTGTTTGGTTCAGGTTTGTAGTAATCGATATGGAAACGGAGAACGTTTTTATCCTCGATGGCGTAGGTGATGGTGTACTTGTGTAATTCTTTTTGAAAGATACCTTCTGTTGTGACGAAGGAGGCTTGTTGATCCTGGATCTGGCGGACGTTGGCGTTTTTCTCAAAGATGGGGGTACCGGTAAAGCCAAAGAGCTGGGCGTTGGGGAAGAAACTTTTAATCGCTGTGTGGTTCTCACCAAACTGGGAGCGGTGGCATTCATCGAAAATGAAGACCATTCGGGCATTTTGGAGGGGGAGGAGCTTTTCACGGTAGCTATGTTGGGCGCCGTTCTCCGTCATTGTTAAGGCAAGGCCGAGTTTTTGGATGGTGGTGACGATGACCTTATCGGCGTAATCGGTAGAGAGCAGACGTTGGACGAGGGTGGCGGTGTTTGTGTTTTCCTCTACGCAGCCTTCTTGAAAGCGGTTGAACTCCTCGCGGGTTTGGCGGTCGAGGTCTTTACGGTCGACCACGAAGAGGCATTTAACGATATCGGGGTTATCTTTGAGGAGGATGGAGGTTTTGAAAGAGGTAAGGGTTTTACCGCTGCCGGTGGTGTGCCAGATGAAGCCGTTGCCGTTGTTTTCGTGGATGCGCTCGACGATGCGTTGAACGGCATAGACCTGATAGGGTCGCATGAGCATGAGTTTTTGCTCGGTGGCGACGAGGACCATGTAGCGGGCGATGGTTTCGGCGAGGGTGCATTTGGCGAGGAAGGAATTGGCGAAGAGGTCGAGGCGGGTAATTTTTTTGTTGTCTTCATTGGCGAACTGGTAGAGGGGAAGGAACTTTTCATCGGCGTTGAAGGCGAAATGGTTGGGGTTGTTGTTGGCGAAGTACCAGGTATCGACCTGGTTGCTGATGATGAAGAGTTGAATGAAGGATAAGAGGGTGCGGGTGTAACCGTTGCCGGGGTCGTTCTTGTAATCGACGATTTGCTGCATGGCTTTGCGTGGGCTAATAGCGTAAGTTTTGAGCTCGATTTGGGTGACGGGAACGCCATTGATAAGCAGGAGGACATCGTAACGGTGGAAGCTGTTTTCGGTGTTGATCCGGAGCTGGTGGATGACCTCGAAGGTGTTTTTGCACCATTCGGTGATGTTGATGAGGGTGAAGAAGAGCGGTGTGCCATCGTCCCGGTTTAAACTATTGCGCTCGCGCAGAATTTGGGAGGAAGTAAAGACGTCGGGGGTGATGATGTGATCGAGCAGGCGGGCGAATTCGGAATCGCTGAGGTGGACGCGGTTGAGCTGTTGGAAGTGGGCGCGGAAATTGGCTTCGAGGGCGGCGCGGTCGTGGATATCGGCGCGGTAGTGATAGCCGAGTTCAGTAAGTTTTTGGATGAGGTTGTTTTCGATATCTTGTTCGATCAAGGCATTTCCCTCTTTGGTGATGGTCCGGGTTGTGAGTTCATAAATTAGTATAAGCGAAAAAGGGAATAGTAGTTAGCGATTAGGGATTAGGGGTTAGGGATTAGGCGCAACAACAAGGAATGTCAGGGCAAGCCCTGACTGGAACCACAACCCCGGGATTGCTTCGTCGCTCCGCTTCCTACCCAGGAAAACACTGGGTACTTCGTCGCGACGACGGCGGGGCAATTCGGCACAAGGACGAACAATTATTGCAGGAGGGTATCCAATCGTCTCGCGGGCGGATTACATCCGCCCTCGTTGAGTGGGGATTAAGGGATTTAGGGGTTAGGGATTAGTTATCCAGCGGGGGGACAGAAAATAACTGAAGTATTTAGGAAAACAAAAACCCCGATAAACGGGATCATTGTTGCGTATGGGTGCGGTAATCTCCCAATCCTTACTCGATTTTCATCTACCTGTGCTTGCTACCGACTACACTCACGCAGAAATAGTATAGCACACAAATTCATAAGGCGCGTTAGGAGTGATGACATTAGGGGTTAGGGATTAGGAGTTAGGTGTCAGGCGCAACGACATGGAGCAACGACGAACAGATGATTTTAGCGTCAGGGCTTGGACCTGGGATTAGGGGTTAGGGATTAGGGGTTAGGCGCAACGACATGCAATCAAGTCACCCACAAGTGTGACGCTACAATAAGCTGACGCGGCTCAGGGATTTCCCCTCAAATGGGATAACAAAGAATTTTTGTTCAATCTTTTTCATGATTGACATTTGGGTTCTGTCGAGTACGGTCAACCTTGCCTACTCCCGGAGCCGGCATACTGAACGGGAATATGCCGGCAGAGTGCAATTCACTGAATGTGATTATGGAATGATCATTTGAAAATCTCGCTTAATTTCCAAATCGTCTTTCTGGACAGTAACCGTGATCTTCCAGGTCCCTGACATACTGAAATCAGCCGTGATGGCGTATTGACCGCGCCCCTGTTCAGTAGCCAGGCCGTTCATGATCATTCCGGACATATCCGTATGATCCGCGCTAACGTCCACTTTTGCGCCGGTCAAGGGTTGACCGTTCGGGTCTTGAATCTCCAAAATTATTTCATTATTTCCAACGAGCGGTGTTTTGGGGTTTGTATTCAGGGTGATGTTTACTGTTTCGGCTTGAGGTTTTGCGGGTGTCGCTAAACTGGCGCAGCCAGATAACAGAATTGATAGGATGAATATTGTTGTGATCCATTTTCGTAGCGTAAACATAATTTCCTCCTCCTTTAATCGGTAACGTTGATCATTAACATCAAACCACCGGGTTCAACATTATCATTGGTGGTATGGTGTAGAATGTGGCAATGTAACATCCATTGCCCCGTTTCACTGGCAATAAATTCGATATCGTATCGTTCGCCTGGAGAGACCAATACGGTATCCTTGGTAAGCTGGGCTGCCTCAGGAACCGGATGTCCATCTGTCGCGACAATTTTGAAGGGGACACCATGCAAGTGAATGGGATGAACAAACTGTCCAATCCCCATCAAGCGCAAGCGGACCAGTTGTCCCTTTTTTACATTGACCATTTCCGTATCTGGAAACGCCTTGCCATTAAAGGTGAAATAATTGGGTTCCATGCCTGCCATTGGCATGGAAGGATAGGTTTTCCCGTTTTTGAATAACCATTCGGAAATCATCAGGGTTACATCCACATCAGGCTTGGGTGTTTCAGGTTGCTTGGGGTCGATAATAAAGGGAGCATACAACCCCGCGGAAACCTGAACATCCCCTTCGAAATGGGAATGGTACATATAAGACCCCGCCGGTTTTGCCACAAACTCATAAACAAAGGATTCCCCCGGTTGAATTGGCTTTTGAGTAACGTCTGGAATTCCGTCCATCGCGTTTGGAACGGCAATTCCGTGCCAATGGATCGTGGTAGGCTCCGGTAACTCGTTTTTTACAATAATTCGAACCGAGTCACCTTCTGTCACCCGAATCATGGGACCTGGTACAGTACCGTTATAAGTCCAGGCGGTTACTGAAACATCTTTGGTGATTGACCAAATGATCGGTTTGGCGGTCAATTCAAAAACTTTTGTTTCACCTTCCAGGTGATAATCGAGAAGTTGCCCGCCCTTGTCTTCCAGCGCGGTTTGAATGTTCTCACCGCTGATCGGCTGCATCATGTGTGAACTCTCCGGAGAGGAAGACATGACCCCAGGGGTTGGGGTCGCATCCATCCCATTTTCGGCTGGCGCGCCGGGGGCATATTCCAGTGAATTGCCAGGTGAACAGGCGGCTAAAACGTACAATCCGATGAAAATAACGGAAAATGAATGAAATGTTTTTATCAATTTGAATCCTCCAGAATGAAAAAATACCCTTTCCCAAGCATAGATTGATGACCAAATAAAAATAAGAGCAATATGGCGGAGTATCTTATAGGTAATTATGCCTAATATTACCTTATTTGTATACAAAAGGCCGGTTGGGATATTCAATCCGGTTTCGTTTTGGAGGCGAGGGCGGGCTTGAAGATGGCATGAGTTCAGGGTTGGACACGGTTGGGAACCTGCCGGTAATCAGGAGATACTCACCGGGCAGCGATGACAGACTGGTTAGCCTTGGGGGGTGAGCTATAATATTAGAAAGGCTTTGGTTTTTTGGACGGGGATGCCAATGTCCTTTGGATCAGGCGACCGGATTGCCAGTTTTCCGGCGCGGGATATGGGCTTAATGCCGTCCGTGGGATGATCGGAACGAATCCATTCGATTTGAAAAACGGCGGGTAAGGAGAATTAATGATTTCGACCGAACAAATGTTATTTCGCTTGTTTGTGGCTGCTGTGCTGGGGGCGATGGTTGGTTATGAGCGCGAACGCAACAATCAGCCTGCCGGTTTGCGGACCCACATCATTCTGATGGTCGGTTCGACCCTGGCGATGATGCTCTCGATCAACATCGCGATTGAGTTTCGGCCTTACGTGCTGAACGGCGACCCGACCAGAATGGCGGCGCAGGTGATCAGCGGGATCGGTTTTCTGGGGGTGGGCGCGATCATCCGCTATGGGCCGAGTATCAAGGGGCTCACAACCGCCACTTCCCTATGGAGTATGGCTATCGTTGGGTTGGCGGTGGGAGCGGGTTATTACCTTACCGCATCCCTGACCACGGTCATGCTTTTGATCACTTTGAACCTGATCAATTTTTTAGAAAAACGGTTCATCAAACCGTACTTTACTTACCAGTTGACCCTCGAAACGGAGGACGATGCCGGCGCTCTGGGGAATATCCTCAGGGTGGTTGGCAAGTACGCCGAAACAAGCCAGCGGATCCGGATCCGCAAGGATTTGAAGAACCGGCGCGCGACATATTCGATTACCTTGAAGGTGAAGGAGGATTTGGTGGTGGACGGGATGCTGGCGGATTTGACCGCCTTGGAGCATTTGATCAAGGTGGAATTGGATTGATTTTTTTTGGGGCGGCTTTCAAGCCGCCCTTTTGGTTTTGAGGGGTTGGCGGGGGTTAACTCGATTATTTTTTTGTCCTTTCGGTTATTTCTTTGTCATTTCGGTTATTTCTGTGTCATTTCAAATACTTCAATGTCATCTCGAACGAATGTGAGAGATCTTAACCAAGATTCCTCGCTGCGCTCGGAATGACAGTTTCGGGTGAGAGACCTTAACCAAGATTCCTCGCTGCGCTCGGAATGACAGTTTTTGGGTGAGAGATCTTAACCAAGATTCCTCGCTGCGCTCGGAATGACAGTTTTTGAGTGAGAGACCTTGACCAAGATTCCTCGCTGCGCTCGGAATGACCACCCCCAACGCGGTTCAGGGATTCCACCTCAAATTGGACAAAATTTATTAGGCACAAAACACCTCAGCCCATTTGGAGGAGGAATCAGGCATGTTTGAAGATAATCAATGTAGCGTCAGGGTTTACCCCTGACCAAAACACCAAACCTGGGATCGCTTCGTCGGAACTTCCACAATCAAGTCACCCACAAGGGGTGACGCTACCATGAATGATTGTAATTGTGACCAATGGATAATTGTAGCGTCAGGGCATACCCTGACAATTGAAAAATCTGTTCAAGGGGGGGCGAGAACTGGTTCAAGACATTGTGGAAGCAGAATGAAAACACCCCGGCAGGTGAGCCGGGGTGGGTAAACAAACAGAACAATTAATCTAAATATCCTGAATATACACTTTTAGGTAAATTCTGGTACCTGTTAAGGTATTTTGCAATCACTCTTGATAATATGAGCATCGTTATCATTTGCAGGGAATTCATTATTCCTAATTCCATTTCCAACCGGCCAATTTTGTTCCACAATTATAAGATTATTGCCCTGTACTTCAAAAATAATGGCTGTATGGATACCATCTAGCAATATATCACATTGATCAACATCAGTATTTTGAAGCAGGGGCGTATTAGGATTGTTTTTAACATAATCAGCCGCAGTCGCATATACTCCGCCATAACTGGGCCTAAAGGCAAGCTTTGAAGCCAATGCAACACACTCCCCGTTTCCTACCTTATCACCTAATTTTAATCCGTATGGAGCGAGAAACTGATTGACCCGTTGTTCTATGGTTTGAGTTGATAACGATTGACCATTATTAGGGTTGATCTCTTCATTTTTTGGTTGAGTATTATCAGATTTATTCCATAATGAATTCCACCAATTATTCAAGTCACATACCCACTGCCAACCATTGCAACTACTGTTACCGTTGCCATCCGAAGCTTGAACGGTGCCATCCGAAGCTTGAACGGGAGTGGATAATTCGCACAATGGTTTCATCCACCATGGACAATCAGGTACGGGGGGCACGGGAATTTCTGGTGAAATTTCATTGACATCTACCGGTTTTTCCTGCGGGTTATCTGAAGTGCCCTGTAGCGGAAGAGAGCTAATTGGCTGATTATCCATTTTGATACCACATATATCTTTGGACGCAGACAAAGCATCAACCCAACCAGTTCCTCCATTATCAATACCTTTACGACTGATATCAAACCAAACAGCATCGCCGATAACACGTGGCCCGTCAATAATATCCACCAGCCAGCCATCTTCTGGCACAAAAGTGTGAACAGTGTATTGAGAGCCACTCCCAGTTCTGATCTCTGCTCCTTTTCTCAAGGCAACGCGATTGCCCACATACCATTGATAGCATGATGTATTGCTATTGTTGCTATCATTGTTACCGGTTGGATTAGGCTTACCTTCCAAAGAAACATTTATCGAATTACATTTTCGATCCGCATTTTCCCAACCACCTTCGCCACGAGCTACAAAACAAACCTGATGGTTACCAAGCCCCCAATCTTTTGAATTGAGATTTATCGTTTGATTGGTACTCCCAATCTCAGAGCGAGATTGGCCATCGATTTCGAACTTCACAGTTCCGCAATTGCTCTTTCCCTGTAGGAAAATCAAATCCCCAAGCTTGTAATTGGGGCCAGCTGGTGACATGGTAAATGATGTAATATCACAACCACGTCCGGCAGGAGTAGCCGTGGGAGGTGGCGGAGGAGGATTCCCATTAACATTGATTGTGTTGCATCGGCGGTCTGCGTTTTCCCAACCACCGTTACCACGCGCTACAAAACAAATTTGGTGGCTACCAGTTCCCCATTCTGAAGTGTTCAAATTCATGGTTTGATTGGTGCTTCCAATTTCCGAACGAGACTGCCCATCTATCTTGAATTTTACAGTTCCGCAATTGCTCTTTCCATCCAGGAAAATCAAATCTCCAAGCTTGTAATTAGGGCCTGCAGGAGACATGGTAAATGATGTAATATCACAACCACGTCCGGCAGGAGTAGCCGTGGGAGGTGGCGGAGGAGGATTTTCATTAACATTGATTGTGTTGCATCGGCGGTCTGCGTTTTCCCAACCACCGTTACCACGCGCTACAAAACAAACTTGGTGGCTACCAATTCCCCATTCTGAAGTGTTCAAATTCATGGTTTGATTGGTGCTGCCAATTTCCGAACGAGATTGCCCATCTATCTCGAATTTCACAGTGCCACAATTACTGTGCCCATTAAGAAAAATTTCAGCCCCTAATGTGTAGTTGGGGCCAGCTGGTGACATGGTAAATGAAGTAATATCACAACCACGTCCGGCAGGAGTAGCCGTGGGAGGAGGAGGAGGATTCCCATTAACATTGATTGTGTTGCATCGGCGGTCTGCATTTTCCCAACCGCCTTCACCGCGCGCTACAAAACAAACTTGGTGACTTCCTGCGCCCCATTCCGCTGTGTTGAGATTCATTGTCTGGTTTGTTGAGCCAATCTCTGATCGTGATTGGCCATCAATTTCAAATTTCACTGTACCACAATTGCTTTTTCCATCTAAAAAAATTACAGCCCCATAATTGTAATCAGGACCTGATGGCGACATGGTAAATGAAATAATGTCACAGCCTCGTGATTGAGCATGACCAGATTGGGGAAAGAACAAAAAAAAACCTGCCATTAGTAATGAAAATAAAATGGAAAACCATGAAATTTGTTGTATTTTCATAAATATTACCTCCTTATTTTATGATGAACGTGTATACTATTATCCCATGTATTATATTATGTTTAAACAACTTAAGAACTATTAATAGATAATATCTTTGATAACACGAAGTATTTGATGGAACAAGTGACAATAATCACGAATTTTTTTAGTTTGTGTAACATTCTTTCTGTAAATTCCAGAATCTTAAGAAAAGTAGCTAGTCAGAAATATCCTTAAAGTGAAAATATCCAAAAACGAGAAAAAATGAATCACCAAAATGATTATCCCTCCTGCCTCTCCCTTATCGCCGCTGACGCGGTTCAGGGATTCCACCTCAAATGGCTTTGCCATTTGGAGGAAGAATTGTCAGGGCAAGCCCTGTTTCTCGCCGTCGTTGGGACGAATTGCCCCGCGTCGTTGCGAGGAGCGGAGCGACGAAGCAATCCCGGGTTTGTGTTTCCGGTCAGGGGCAAGCCCTGACACTATCCTGAAATTCCAACGAGGAACGTACATGCAACCATGGATGACCATTGAACGTCTTGTATGCGGCGGGCGGCCTTCGGCAGCCCCTACAAGTGATTATTCAATTTAAAATTCTGATAATTCCAAGATTCTGGTAGGGGCGGATGGAATCCGCCCGCGGGATGTTTTGATTGAAAAGGTCAGAGGAAAGCCCTGACGCTACAAACATCTGTTCACGGTTGGGGATTTCCGTAATCTCAGCATCGTCTCCCTCGTCACATGCCTCTAATCACCGCTGACGCGGTTCAGGGATTATGCCCCAAATAAAAAACCGCCTGCTCATCAGGAGGAGGCGGAGTCAGGAACGGGTAAAACGTTGATTGGTTACACTTCGACGCCGAGCCAGATACGGATGAAATAACCGATGACGAAGGAAAAACCGGCCACGCTGAGGCTGAGGATCGACATTTCCAGAAAGCGGTGTTTGAAGTCTTCACCCTTGGCGACGCTGATGTAATAGTTAAAAATGGCGATGATGATCACGGCCGTGGTGAGGGCGATGATAAGACTGATGAAGGGGTTTTCAAGCAATAGGTACGGGGTGATGAGGGCAGCGACGGTAAAGATGTATGCCACGCCGGTGTAAATGGCAGCCCGCAAGGGATGTTTTCCGTCGGCTTCCTGACTGGTGGCAAGGTATTCGCTGGCAGCCATGGAGAGGGAAGCAGCGATACCGGTGATCAAGCCGCTGAGGGCGATGAGATTGGGTTGGGTATGAAGGGCAAGGGTGAGGCCTGCCAGGGCGCCGGTCAGTTCCACCAGGGCATCGTTGAGCCCGAGAACCACCGAGCCGGCATAACGCAGGCGTTCCTCATCGAGCATATTGACCAGTTCGTCCTCGTGGCGTTGTTCGTCCTCGAGGATTGAGCGGGTTTGGGGATAGGCGATAGCGACGGATTCGTAGTTCTCCTGGGCGCCTTCTTCGCCCATCTCCATCAGTTTGATGGCGAAGGTATATCCAAAAATACGGCTGATGAGGGTGTACCACCAGACCGCCAGCCGATTGGGATTTTGGGTCTCGCCGGTCATTTCCGCCCAAACCTGGGAGTGACGTTCTTCATCGGCGGCGATGCGCAGCATGATCTGTTTGTCGTTATCTTTGGGGAGGGTGGAAGCGATGTTCCGATAAATGAGTGCCTCGGTCAGTTCGTTGCGTTGGGCGTGGTTGATCTTTTCTTTGAGGGCTTGGTCCATGTTGAATATCCTTTATTCAATTTCGTTTTGATTTTTCTCCTGGCAGCTTTTGCATACCCCATAATAGATGAGTTTGGAGCGGTCGACAATAAAGCCGGTATCAACAAAAACTTGCTCTTCAACCCGCTGGAGAAGGTTAAGTTGAAGATCCTCGATTTTACCGCATTGAACGCACATTAGGTGGAGATGGGGATCGGTGATGTTATCGAAGCGTTTGTGTTCGTCCCGGAATTTACCGATCTCGGAAATGACACCCTGTTGATTAAGCGCGTTGAGGGTGTTGTAGACGGTCATGAGCGAGATATTGGGATGGGATACCTTGACCTGATCATAGATCATGAGCGCGGTGGGGTGGTTGTTATTGTGGGTGAGGTACTCACAGATTGCCACCCTCTGGGGGGTAATCCGCAGGTTTGCTTTTCTGAGGGTGCTTCGGATTTCAGTGATCACGTCCATATTATAACCCTTTTTAAATTCAAGGATAAATCCGATCGTTGGATGAGTTCCGGCTTGGTTTTAAGCGAACCCGATCTCATGACCTGTTTGAATAAGAGTATACCATAAAACCGTTACATAAATTATATGGTATTTGTTTGTGGTATCCAAATAATGTCCAATAAGAGTGGGCTGAGGATTAAACCGGTTGAATGTCTGTGAGGAGTGAGAGTTAAGGTACGAATCGGTAGACAGCGTTGATAAGGGCGCCGTCGATCCGGATGGCGTAAACCATTACGCGATCCGGGAAGGTTTCCTGAAAGTCATTGCGAAAATGGTGGATGAAGTAGTCGTAGGGTTCCCCTTTTTGAACGATGACAATTCTCGTGCGCTGCTCGGGGGTTAAAATGCGCAGGTTCTGTTCGGCGAGGAGGGGATGGTAACCCAAAACCCGGATTGAGGGGCGGTTATCCATTTCGAGGATGGCTTCCAGGGCTTGGCGATAGGAAAGCCCCCAGTAATCCATGGCGTAAAGCCGGCGGGCATCACTGAGGGTTTTTCCGGCAAGGCGGTTGTAATAAACGTGTTGGTAGGGGTGGCTGATGATCAAAAAGCGAGCTTGTTCAGTCACCTGTACAGCGGCGAGGAGCATAAAAGCCGCGATGGCAAGCCGCCGGAGCCAAGTGTCTGGGAAGGCGCGGATGCCGGTTAAAACGGCGCGGATCCCGAAAAGAACGAGAAGCACAAATCCCGGGTAGATAAAAAAGGCATGCCGCCATCCGTTGTAGATGACCGGACGGATGAGCATGATGATCAGCATGGGGAAGTAAAAGCCGAAAAAGGGCAGAGCGAGCCCGATGGCATTGGGGTTGAGGATTTGTTTCTTGAGAAAGAGCTGGTAAAGGTTGGTAAAGGTACCAAGCAGCGCAAGGACAAGCCAAAGGAGGGGCGTGGTGACGGCGAAGTAAACCGGAAGGTAGTAACGCGGGATGGCGTAGCCTTCGATCAGCTCGCCCATGAAGATCTCCTTGTGGGGCCAGGTGAAGAGTTCCGCCGAGATGAAAACCCGCAATTCATTCAGCGGATCGATCCACAAGGCGGGCATAAAGAGATACAGGGAGACGATGGCAGCGAGCGCGTAAACTGAACCGGTAAACAGATGGCGTTTCCATTGACGCGGATTGAGTAGAAAAAGCCAGGCCCAGATAAGAAAGGCGGTAGCCCAGAAGAGAAAGCCAGGCAATCGGAAAACCACCAAAAGCCCGGAACCGAGCCCACTGAGGAGGGCAAAACCCCAGCCGGGTTTTTTAACCCAGCAAACCAGCAAGTAGAGATCTATGAGGTAGAGAGCCAGGAAGGGGATATCCTTGATGTTGTAAAAGCTATGGCTGAAGATGTGCGGGTGAAAAATGTAAATGGCGGCGCCGGCGAGGGCGAGTGAACGGCTAAAATTCAGCAGGCGGGCAAGGCGGTAAAAAATAATTGAGGAACCGAAAAAAATCAAGAAGGTTGTGAGATGCCGAAAGAGGTAATCGGCACGGCTATCGCCAAGCCAGTTACCAATAAAATAAAACGGAATGGCGAGGATGGCGCCGTAATGGCGATCGGGATATTCCAAAAGGTTTTTATTTGCCCCGGTGATGAAGTCGAGATTGACCTCAGCCTTGCGGATTTGAAATTCCTCATCGGTGGAGATCCCGTAATCATCGTAGATCGCCAGTCCGAGGAGGAGGTAGGCCGTAAAAAAGAGAAAAACCATCCAGCGGGAGTGTTTGGTTAGGATGTCGCGCAGGCGATGAAACATGACTTAATTATAACGGAGGAGGCTTTGCCTAAGGGCTTGGACTGGCAGGGGTGATCTTGTAGATCCCGTGGATCGGCGCGCCAAGCACCTCGATTTCCCGCCAGAGGGTCCGTCCCGGTTCAACATCTTTAAACTGGTAGCGGTAATGAGTGAGGTAGTAATCGGATTCCTGTTTGGGTCCATTGACCACAAATCGCTCACGCTGAGCCTGGGGAAGGATGTGGAGATTTTCGGTAAGCAGGTGATTGGAGGCGGCTGTGACCCGAATGACGGGACGATCATCGTATTCGAGGATGGTAACGAGGGCTTCGCGGTAAGCCAATCCCCAGTAATCCATGGAGTACTGGGTGCGGATGGTATTCAGGTCCGGGCCAGCCAGACGGTTGTAAAAGACGTGCTGGTACGGGTGGCTGACCACCAGAAACCAGGCTAAAAAGCCTGCCTGAGCGACGAGGAGAAGGATGAGTGCTCCGCGAGCGGTGGCACGCAGGAGGTGGTGCCGGATGGAAGCGAGTCATATCCAGAGGTCTTGTAAGCCAAGGGTGGCGATGAGGGCAAAGGGCGCGTAGATGAAAAAAACATGCCTCCAGCCGTTGTAAATGATCGGACGGGCGAGCATGATATAGAGGATCGGCAGGTAGAGCGCCAGCATGAGGACGATGCGGGGCATGGAGGCGGGCTTGAAAACCTCAAGGCGGACGAACATTTGGAACATGATGACCAAAGTGCCTATGATTAGCAGGAAGGTGAAGAGGAGAGGGGTGGTAACCAGAATGTAAATTGGCAGATAGGTTCGCGGGAAGAGCTCCGGGCGGAGGAAGTTACCCATGAAGAGCTCCTTGCCACCCCAGGTGAAAAGATCCATGGAAAAGAAAGCCAGCGTCTCTCCCAACGGGTCGTGCCAGAGGGTGGGCAGGAAGATAAAAAGGGTGAGGATGGTGGTGATGGCGTAGAGCGCTCCGGCGGGAATGAGCGATTTCCAGGCGCGCGGGTTGAGGATCAAAATCCAGAGCCAGACCAGGAAAGTGATGCCCCACATCAGCAAACCCGGCAGGCGGAAAACGACCAGAATTCCGGAAAGGAAACCATTCAGCAGGGCTAAACGGTAGGTCGGCTTTTCACTCCAGAGGACGAGGGCATATAGGTTGAGTAAATAAACGGCAAGAAAGGGAATATCCTTGATATTGTAGAAGCTATGGCTGAAGATGTGGGGATGAAAGATGTAAATGGCAGTGCCGATGAGGGCGAAGGAGCGGTTAAGTTTGAGGTGACGGGCGAGGCGGTAGAAGAAGATTGAGGAAACAAAAAAGATCAGAAAGGTGGCAAGGTGACGGAGGAGGTAGTCGGCGCGCGGATCCCCTAAAGTCTTGCCAACCAGATAGAGCGGAATGGCGAGGATGGCGCCGTAATGGCGGTCGGGATATTCAAGAAGGGCGTCGTTCCTGCCGGTGATGTAATCCAGGTTGAGGACGGCTTTTTCGATCTGGAAGACCTCATCGGTCGACACGCCGTAATCATCGTAGATCGCCAGTCCGAGAAGGAAGTAGGCGGTAAAAAAGAGAATTACAAACCATTGGGGGTGTTTTTTGAGAATGGCGGCCAGGCGGCGGAACATAGCCTAATTATAATGGTGAAATTAGAGTAATTAAAAATTTGAATTAATTGCCAACCTTCTTGCTATTAAACCTGGCTAAACCAAAACATAGAGCCAGAAATAAGAGAAGAACAGCGCCATAAGCTCCCATGGTCAATTGAACGCTGTAAGCGTCGTTCAATTGAAACTTTGAGACAAGGCTGAGGATGCTGATCAGCGGAAGCCCGACCAGAGTGGTTGCCAGAACCTCCCTGGCTAAAAGTTCCATTTTAAAGGAAAGCCGCCGGATGAGCGTGAGAGCATAAACGGTGTAGGTCGCAAAAATCGCTGAGAGGAGCGGGAAAGTCGTAGAAGCGTAACGCGCCCAGGGGATTACGATCCTATCCAAATCAAGGCTGCTGGCGCCTCGAAGGAAAGTCTGTCCCCAGATGATCAGGATCACCCAACTGCCCACATAAACCTGCGGGTTTTGGGGGTGCAGGCGGTATTGGTAAAGCGCGCTAAAACCAAACAGGACATTTGCAGTGAGTAAAATATTGAGCACCCAATAGAGATAGGGTGCCCCCAGTAGCTCGAAATTACTGGCGCCGATCTTGCCCCAATAGGTTTGAGAAAGGGAAGAAGTGACCCGCGAGAAGTACCAGCCGGAAGTAGCAGGGTCTTGCAGGCTGGCGAGGATGGACTGATCAAAATTGATCGGCAGGCGGACGGAGAGGGAGTTGAAAAACCAATTGTTAAAGTTGAGCCAGGTTTCGGAGAGGTTGGGATTGCGGAGGAGATTGGTAAAATCCGATCCATTCCAAACCCCGGCGGAGAGGGAGGGGTCGCTGAATTCGGGGAGACCCTGGCGGCTGCCGGCGGCGAAGGTTACCGCCTGGAAGGTGACTTGAATCGGAGAGTCGGTTTCTTCGCCTCGGGGTATCATCAAGCGAACCTTTACATTCCCAAGCCCCTCGTCCAGGGTAAGTGGAATTGAAAACCAGGTTGGTTGTTCAGTGATGGTGATTCGCTCATCCGGAAAGCTCGCGTAGCGGATTTCCACAAAATTTTTAAGATTGAAAGTGCACGGAGTGGATGACCAGGCGTAAAAGCCAAGCGTGGCGGGAGCGCCGGCCAGGTTAGCGGTTCGATCGGCGGGAATGCGCTGGGTGACGGCACTCCGTTCAGGCAGGTGAAGGACGTAACCATCCAACGGTGAGATCGGAGAGGACGCGCGAGCGACGATTGGTTCGCCACGATTAATGTACCAGTAACGTGCTTCCTCTTTTTCGAGGAAGAGGAGTGGAATACCGAAGAGAAGGAGGAACGGCACGAGGTAGGGGATGAAACGCAGCCGATCACGAAAGAGCGAAAACGCGGCGACGAGCGTGATCACAAATACCAAACTGATCCAGACGGTATTGATGGTGAAGGCAGCCAAAATGGCGGTGATGAGCATCGGCGCCCACCCTCGCGCAAAGGACATGCCTTTTAAGACACGAAAAGTGAAAAAGAGAAAAAGAGTAAAGAGGAGCGCGCCGAGCGGTTCGTTGGAAACGGCGGTCATTTGATTGACGGCGCCAGGCAGCAGACTGAAGAATAAACCCGCCAGGACCGGGATGAGGTGAGACTGGGGAAAGAACTCCCGAGCCAAAAAGTAAATGACGGCAATCGCGGCGAGGTAATAGGTTAAGGAGATAAAGCGCAGAAGGATGAGTTGATCCGCCAGATCCAGATGGCTGGTGAAGCGCAGGGGCACGGAGTAAATGAAGTAGGCAAGCTTGGGATCGTTTGCCTGAGGACTCATAACCCACGGCTCGGCGGGGGAGGTAAGATCGAGCTTGTAATTGCGATAGGCGTAAAAACCATGCTCCTCGAGGGAGAGAGCCAAATCACGGCGCATATCAGGATCATATTCCTCTACCTGTTGGAAGCGATTGTGATTGGCGAAAAACCAGGCGACCTGAAAATGTCCGGGCTCATCGTGGTGCCACCAGGCGGGGGTAAGAAAGATGAAAGCTGTTCCATAAAGAAAAGCGATTATAAGGATTAGAGTTAAACCCGGCTTAAAAGTAGAAAAATTTTTGGAATGCAATTTATCCATCTACCAGATTATAACATCCCGAGGCGGGATATGGCTTGTGAAACAATTCACAATATACTGGACAGTTTCAAGGCTTAATATGACTTAAATCCTGAATATGCGATTATTTGTATATAAAATTAGTAAAAAATGTTCAATTTAGGAATTATCGTACTATAATAATAGTAGAATAAATTACAAGTTAAAGTAAAAACATCATATACTTTACAAAAGGAGCAAATTATGAAAACGAATTTCAGTTTCTCCAAATTAACATCCACCACTGGGCTGGTCCTGATCTTGGCTCTCCTCTTCTTCGGAGTCGGCGCGGAGCAGGTTTCGGCGGCTGGTGGAGCGGGCGACCAGTGCGTTGTGTGCCACGACTCCCAGTATCACAATTATGATAACGGCAAGAGTTTCTGTATCAACGAATCGCCGATGCATTGTGTGGATTGCCATGGCGGCAACTCGTACGCGGTAACCAAAGAGGCAGCCCATTACGATCGTTCCGCTCACCCGGTGGTGGGCGAGGATGTTTCGCGTTGTTATGTTTGCCATCTGGATGAGGCCGATCAGCGGGCAGCGATCTTCGATGATATAGCCGGTTTGGATCTTGTCCACCAGGCTTGTGACAAGGCGGTAAGCCAGGCGGCTGAGGTGGATTTTCCTGAATTTGCCACCCAGCAGAGCCAGGAGCCACCCTTGAGCGCTGGTTCGATTGGTATCGCCCTGGGGCTTGCCCTTACCGTGTTCGCGATTGAGAAAGCGAAGAGGTAAAAAAATGGCTGAAAGATCAATTTTCGACATCCAGGCTGAGTTCTGTAAGGCAATGGGTAACCCAACCCGCTTGATTTTGCTGCATACCTTGCGAGACAAGCCGATGGTTGTGAATGAAATTTCGGAGGCGACCGGATTGGCGCAAACCATGGTCAGCCGCCAACTGGCGGTTTTGCGCGGGGTAGGCGTGGTAGAATGTGAGAGGCACGGCACCGAAATGGAATACCGATTGGCTGATTCGCAAATCGGCGAGGTGTGTGATTTAGTGCGAAAAGTTCTGCTGGATCAAAATTTAAAACGGTCGATGGTTTTTAACCACGAATAGAGGAGTAAGAATGCGTGTTGTTGTAACTACTGAAAACGACTTGGGTTTACAAAGCCCTGTTTCAGGCCATTTTGGGCACGCCGCGTATTTTACGGCAATTGAGGTAAATGAAGGCAAGATCGGCGAAGTGAGTGTATACGCCAATCCACACGTTGAAGATCACAAACCAGGTCAGGTGCCCATCTATATCAAGAGCCTGAACGCGAATGTGATCATCACTGGCGGGATGGGACAAAGCGCCGCGAAGGTGTTTGAAAAGGTAGGGATTGAGGCGTACACCATCGCTTTTGGAACAGTGGAGCAGGCGATAGCGGCTTACCTGGAAGGCAAACTTCACCCAGCCATCGAGATGGCTCATTTGGGACGAGGCAGTTACAAGCAACATAACCACGACCATCATCATCATGATCATGACCATCATCACCACGATCATGACCACCCCGAACACCATCAGCATGACCACGACCATGAACCCGGTCAGGGGCGCGGCGGAGTGATCGACCTGAATTAATTGAAAAGGTCTGGGTAAAATCCAGACCTTTTTGTTATTTACCGATGTGTTTGATCGAGGGGTAATCCACGAAGTGGCGATTGATCGAATTGGCGCTATCAGAGGACGCTTGCATCACCAGCAGGAAGACCGCGGGTTCCTCAAATGGGTTGCGCCAGAGGTGGGGTTGGGAGGCGTCGAAGATTAGAAAATCACCCGCCTCAACGATGTAGGATTTGCCATCGATGATATATTCAACCTTGCCTTCATCGCAGCAGATGAATTCCATGCCGGCGTGGACAACCTGTCGCTCACCGCTATGGGCATGCGGATCGAGGGTGATCCGAAAAGGCTCAACTTCCTGATCGACGAGGCGTTTGCCAACACCTTCGATGCGTAAACCATCCCCGATGATCACCGGGCGTTCGGCGGCGCGGACAAGAAGGACCTTGCCGGAATAATCTTCATCAAAGAAGTAACTGATCTTGATATTCAGCGCGCGAGCGAGTGATTGGAGTGTGGAGACGGACGGAGAGATTTCGCTGCGTTCAATGAGGCTTACAGCGTTGGTAGAGATACCCGCCTTGGTGGCGAGATCGCGTTGTGAAAGCCGGCGCTCGGTGCGTAAGGCGCGTAAGCGGTCACCAAGTGAAAATTGGTCAGCCATTCAAATATACTCCCTTTACGTAGGATTTAAAAATAATACCACTATTTTGGTAACAGTACAATTGAGAAGGTGAAATTATTCACATATTTTAGATTTAATGATTGGAAAGAAATACAATCAGAAAAATCTTTTCAAAATTCCACTATTCGTGGCGGTTAATCTTGCCCATTTTTCTCTTCTTTGTTGATGTATTTATCCAGAATCGAAGGCGCATCCGGATGATTTACATGGATGGCATGATCATAGTCCCCCGCGGGAATGGGCTCTTTAAAATCCAGATGCAGAGGTTTTCTGACCCCGAAGATCGCTGCCACCTGGGTCACGTAGAAGAGAGTGGTATAGATCAAGCCGGAACGATACTCTTGCATTCGCAGTGACTGCCATTCAACAATGGATGCCATCGCGCCTTGAACACGGGCTTTTTCGCGTACGATCCGGTAAATATCTTCCGGGTTTCGCGCACCGCTTGGGGCAATGAGAAGGATATTAGCAATGATGATCAGCAGGCTGAAAGTGATCAGGACCACCCAACCGCCATCACTCCATTTACCGACGATTTGTCCAACAAAAATAATTGCTCCAAGAAAGGCTGCGAAGTTGGCACCCCAGACTCCCAATTTTTGGGAAAGACCAGTGGATTGCTGCAAGGCGTGTTTTCGCATCGCGAATGCCATGATGGTGATTGGAAGAAAGACGCCAACCCCATAATAAGGCAAGGCAACCGTGGTCGATCCATGAACAAGAAACATGATAAATACTGCCAGGACGAACCCGGCGGTTACGGAGCGGGTAAATGTTCCCTGTGGATTTCGATAAACCACAATCTCCGGGATCTCTCCGATCGCGACATCCCGCCAGGCGGTTGCTTGGAGGTCTTGCATCGCGGTCATTGAGGCAGCCGCGAGTAATAGAACAGCCAGAATTTGATAAATCCAGAATAAGAAAGGACCGTTCAGGATATTAAAACCTGGAATTTGGCCAAATCCGATGAACGCGAGGTTCCCAACCAAAGTTCTACCTTCGGTACCATCAAACGCATTAAATTGGATCGCGAAGAAAGTAAGGAAGAGAGTGGTAATGGCTCCATAGAAAATAAAGCTTGATTGAACAGTTCGGCCAATTCCGGCTTTACCGCTGTAAAAATTCCATACCTTTTGTAATTTTGGAAAATGTTTTTTGCCCCATTTTACATAACCCGCATCCTCATCGACCACAAATTGGATTCCATTGGACATTGCTTCCAACCCAGTGAGAGCAACCATGCCTTTCATACTGGCGGTTAGCATGTGATATAAAGCCTGGCTAAGGCTTACTTCTTGGGCCGGCTCATGCCAAGTAAATGCCGGAACCCCATTTTTCATGGCAAGGATCAAACCGATTGCCATGGCGATGGTAAGGAAGGTGAAGACACCCAGTAAGGCGAAAACAACCCGGGAGGATTCACCCCTTCCCCGGATCGTAAGCCAGTAGGTGGTTCCGGCAAGCAACGCACCAATCAGAAAGTGAAGCCACCAATATTTGCCATATATTCCCAGAACAGAAAGAAGCTGGTCTCCTCCGGAAAGGGCTGAAACGACGATCGTAAGAACGTAATCTTGAATGAGTACGACCGCGACGATCAGGCTCAACCCTGGACTGAGATAACGCATTGAGGCTGTGTAAGATCCACCACCCTCATTGAAGGTGCCGAGTGAATACATATACAGAGCACCGAAAGTGAGGTTGGCGAGTCCGATGACTGTCGCGGTAAGATAGCCGTATTTTTCCAATCCGTAAGGGTGAAGAGCATGGAGCATTTCACCGGTCGCGTAAAAATAAGAAGTGAAATAATCAACTCCGAATAGTGCCAAGGCGCCGAGTAAACCAATTTGACCGGCACCATGGACATGAGCATTTTCCTCTTTTTCAACAGGAGCCAGTTTCCAGGAGATGAGAACAATGACTATGATCAATACGATCGAAAAAAACATAAAATTTACCTTTCAGAGGAAGCGATAAAACTCTTCTGGAGAGTTTCAAATTGTTCAATGAGATGAAGTTTTGTGGAAATTCCAAGCCGGGTATCCTGCCAGACCTTGGCGATTTCCAAATTTACCACTCTACCGATAAAAGCGGGGATAAATAAAATCCTTCCAGCCGGGATAACCTGAATTTCGCGATATAACATGACCAAATCCTGATCATCGAAATAATGCAAATTGAGTTCAAGCCCTCGGTTCAAGGTACCGGCTTTCACCCGTTCCTGAATTTTATGGATAAGCTGGCGGTTGATGTGGTTTGCCATCGAGCGACCCTGATTGACCAATTGAGTAATAATGCCGTTGCGCTTGCGCTGATAAACAAAGTCAGAAACCATGAAAGGTTCAATTGAGCTCGCCAGGTTCAGCGTTGAAAAATATTTCTGCATGGAACGGATATTGGCGTCAGCTTCAGCTAAATCTTTCACGATTAGTTTCCCATTTAAATCGAAAGCGACCCATTGGGGAAGAAAGAATCGTTGCGCGTCGGGTACAAACGGTACTTGAAATTCTCCCCTGTTTTCTTGATTAACTGTCGCTCCATATACCGCGTCATCTTGTTGGGTATAAGCAGAGCCTGGAATGTTTAATCTTATGGATCGGTCTGGAAGGATGTTGCCAGGCACAGAGGTATCAATTGTTTCATTCCCGGCTGGAAGAATACTTTCAATAATGGTTGACGCGATGGTAAAACGAAAAAGAGCGGCGCAAAGAGCAATGGATTTTTCAGGTGAGTGTTCCAGCTTACGCAAGCGTTTATCCAATTCATCCTTGATCGAGGGTTTTATCCCAAAAAATCTTCGAGAACCTAATTCTATGGATCTGGCATCTTCTGGAATTATTCGGGGGCGCGGCCAGGTATGAGAGTACGGTTCCGTGATGAGCTTGTCGGGTAATTTAAAGGTTATTCTTGGCTTTCCAGCAATCAGGTCCAGAGCAATTTTCCGAGACGTATTTTCAAAATAATTCCGGGTTATAGGGGATTGAGTCCGGAATAATTGAGACAGGATTTGATAGTCCATGATAACTGGAGTATTTTGAGTTGGATGGATCATATAATCTCGAAGATGTTAATTCGTTCAGGGTGTCATTTCAGTGAGAAAAAATACCTGTGTCCAGATAAGAACGAATAGGATAAAAACCTGGTTTTTCCATTGCTGATCAGTACCTTGGTGAAAAAAAGGTATTGCGATCAAGGGAAGAATCATAACGATTCTTCTCAGCCAGGCAGACAGTTTGTTATTCATATTTTCCAGTTGGTTAATTAAATATCCCAAGGTATGGGTAACCTAACGTGATAATCATAAAGCTCCGAGGGTCAATTTTCCCACAAGAAGAAGGATGGAGTGCTCAAGAAATCATCAAGATTTTAGAGAAGGACTGATTTTAGTGCAGGCAAACAGGAGGGATATGGATGAACCAGGAGGGTAATTGAAAATGGCATGGTTTATGGAATGCGTAACCGGTAACCGACCCCTGGTTCGGTAACGATGATCGTAGGTCTGGTAGGGTCAATCTCTATTTTATGGCGGAGGTTACTGATATTTACTTGAAGGATGTGGCGATCGTCCTCATAACCGGGACCCCAAACTGTAGCTAAGAGTTGACGATGGGTGAGCACTTTACCCGCGTGCTGAACAAAAAGTTTAAGCAAATCGTATTCAGTGGGGGTTAATTGGATCGCCTGATGATCAAAATTAACCAGGCGGTTTACCAAATCGATCTCAAGATGTTCAAACTTAATGAATGACATTAATTCCGGTTGGATTGTATGGCGAAGGGCAACCCTGATCCGAGCCATTAGTTCGCCCGCGCCAAAAGGTTTTGTGAGGTAATCATCCGCGCCAGCATCCAGGGCATCTATTTTTTCAGATTCCTGTTCTCTAACCGAGATGATGATAATCGGTGTCGAAATCCACTCACGCAGGTGACGGGTGACTTCAACTCCACTGATATCCGGCAAGCCAATATCCAGAATGATGAGGTCAGGGCGGAAAGCCGGGATTGCCGCGATTGCCTCCTCGCCGTTAGAGGCTTCGAATACCTGATAATTGGTTCCCAAAGCGGCAGAAAGAAACCGGCGAATCGGTCGTTCATCATCCACTACTAAAATCCGAGGTTTGTTTTCGTTCATAATTTCATTTTAAAGGTAACTCAAAAATGAAGGTAGTGCCACCATCAGGATGGTTTTCTGCCCATATTTTGCCAGCATGGGCTTCCACAATCCCCTTACAAATTGCCAGGCCCAAACCGGTACCAGAAAGATGGCGAAAAAGTTGAACCCTGTAGAATTTTTCAAAAACTTTTTCCAGATCTTCGTTTGGAATTCCTTGCCCCTGATCAATGACTTCAATGTGAACAACGGAACCCATTTGGACCGCGCTGATCTTTATCTGAGAACCTTCAGGAGAATATTTGATCGCGTTATCCAAAAGGTTCGTTAGAACATGGACGATGAGAACATAATCCATTGAAACGATGATCCCGTCAGGTACGTTAACTGTGATCTTATGGGTACCTAAACGGCTGCCCATGGAATTCAATGCGAATCCAACCATGTCCAAAATATCGGTTGGATCGTGTTTAACCTTTAATGTCCCTGCCTCGACCCGGGACATATCCAATAAATTACTGACCAATTGATTAAGATGGTCAGCTTCCTCACGCGCGGTTGAGATCAAGCTGTTGGCGATCGCGGAATCTAATTCATCCCCCTGGTTTTCCAGAGTTGTAAGGGTACCAGTAATCGTTACCAAGGGGGTACGTAATTCGTGAGAAATTGAATTCAGGAGCGCGTTTTGTAGTTTTTCGGTGACCTGCAATAATTCGATTTGTCGGTTTTGCTCAAGCAATTGGACCCGTTCGAGGGCGATGCTGATCTGATAGATGAATGCTTTCAACATTCGATCCATATTGGCTGGCAACGGTTGGGTGGGGTCGATCGGGGTGAGACTCAGAACGCCAAAATTCTTACCAGCACTCAACAGGGGAAGGAATCTCGGTTCAAGCGAAGGAAGAATGTTAATTCCCAACCCAGCTGGTTTGGCAAATTTGTAACACCAATTTGCCAAGTTTCGTTCTGAGAGGGGGATATCTTGTTCCGAACCAACCGAAGTGTATAGTTTTAAAATCCCATTCTCTGGGACGTAAAGTGTAAATTTAGTTCCGTAGGCAGCCGGAAGGTGCCTGAAAACGATTTTCGCTACCGATTGGCCATCTACCGCGGTTGATAAATCTTGGCTTAAGGAATACAGCATCAATGTATCGGTTTCCCTGGCTTTGGCTTCTTCAGCCTGCTGGCGGGCGGTGGTCGCCAAGGCGCTAATAACCAGGCCAACCAGCAATAAACCCGCGAATGTGATCAGATATTCAGTATCCTCTACCGCGAAGGTGTAGTATGGTGGGATGAATAGAAAATCAAGTAGAAGGACGCCAAGAATCGAAACAAGGATGGAAGGTCCTTTTCCGAGATACACCGCGGTGATCATTACCACGAGAATGTAGATCATTACTAAATTAGTTGGTGAGATCTTCAACTCAATCAGGTAACCCAGTCCGGTTCCAATCAATGTGAGGAGCACGGCAAGTAAATAACGTTTTATGGTAGAAAGTGGTTGATAAGGAAGTTTGGAAAGGTTTGAGATGAAAGTTCGAGATGGATTCTTTCCACCCAACAAATCATTCTGGGCGAACGCAGCGTGTTTCGATCGAGACTTCTGTCGGTTTTTATTCATATATAGTGCGGATGTGGATTATCTGGATTATACAGCCTTTCAAAGAGTGATGATCAAAATCACTTTCTCTCAGTATCCGCCATCTTAAAGTTGAATAATCCATTGAAAAGTGCGCTTTTCGGTGGGTGAACCCGATCAGAAGAGAACAAACCCGCGATACCTGGGGAAATCTTTACATGCAAAGGGTAAAGGTCAGCCCGGGGAAATTGGATAAAAAAACTGAGGCTGGGAAAAACACATTCGCCGCCATTCGGTGTTATTTGGCAGAAATTACCGCTTTCAGCATGGAGGGAATTGAACTGACTTGAAGGTTCTTAATTTCTAATGAATCAGGTTGACGAGAAACAAGCCGCCAAAGATGATCACATCCTGCAGGAAGTGGATGAACCATGCCCAGAAAATACCTTCTGTTTCAGCGATTGACTTCGCGAGCAACCATCCAAGAAAACCCGCCATGAGTGAGCCGAGGAACCCGCCCGGGATGCCAAATAAATGGGGGATGCCAAAGATCAGGGCCGAAATCAGATAGATCATCGGGCGGGATAAAAGTCCATCCAGAGCCACGATCACACTCAGGCGGGTAATGGCTTCTTCCGTAAAGGAATTCATCCCGGAAAGGATCAGAATGTATGGCATGACCCGAAATATCTCAGTTCCGAAACTCAGCCCACGGACAAGATTAAAATAAATGAACGCGCCGGTAGCGAGTGAAACGATCACGGCGAAGGTTGTGCCAACCTTTCCCCAGCGATCCGTGGATTTGATATCCAGCCATCTGATCGGTTTTGCGAGGGCGTTGAGATTTCCGAGTTTGTAAAACTGACGGGCTTGAATGGGTTTGAGGAAAAAGATCAAACCCAGAATCAGGAGAGCGATCCCAAAGGTTACAACTTGGTATTTTAATTTCCCATCCACGAATGGATCCCTGATCCAAGGGTCTGAAAACCAGCTTGGAATCGTGTTCGGAGAGAGCGCCCCAAAGTAAAGCAGGCTGAAGGTTCCCAGCAGAATGATGGGAAGGGATATGAGGGTTGAACGAAGTGACTTATTCATGCTTATCCTCACTTTTTTTTGTAAGGAAGATGTCAGGTTTAAGAAAAACTGTGATTGCCGCCACGATTACCCATACGCTCGCGTTGATCGTCCAGAAGGCAGGGTTGGTCAATACGTCAAACGTGAGCAGGCTGATCAGATTAATGAAGAGATGGAAGATCGCAGCTACCAGGATACTGAATTCTATATCGTGGACCAAGGCGAAAAGCACAATGGAGAGTGAGATCAACCAGATAGCAAGTAAAAACACAACCATAAAGCCCTGAGTCAGATAGGTGACATGGATTGGCATCCAGAGTAACCCGACGAGAATGGAAGAAAAGAGCCCGCGCATTCGGGGGTTTAATTGTTTATGGAGAAAACCACGCCAGCCAATTTCTTCTCCCAGAGCTCCAAATGGCATCCAGAGCAGAATCAACGACAGTTGAGAGTATATCTCTGGCGTGTGAGATTCCAATGGAAACAAGGAGCGCAAGAAGTAAACGATAGTTCCTACACCGGCTGGGATGGCGGCTGCCAGAAAATATCGCTTGAGATTTGTTTGTTTTGAAATGAAGGTTATCTGAAAATTTTTCTTCTTGAACAAGATGAGAATGGCAAGAGCCGCCAGGCCGGGGCCTAATTGAGCCAATCCAATCTGGGGCGGGAGGAATCCAGTATATTCTTGAATTCCACCCAACAGGATGAGAAAGAACCAGGTGAGTAAATAAAAAGCGCTGATCGGCAATAACATGTTCATTTCCTTATCATAAGTTTTATCTAAGCGGGTAGGTTTTCTTCCCGGCGTAAAATTTCCCGGTTCCATTCAAGTTCAAATTCGTAAAACGAGACTCCATAATCCAGGGTGATCTGTCATCAAACCCGGGCACGTTCCAAACCAGGCGGCAGGTCCTTTGGAATCGCGGCTTGGGTTTGATCCTTATTGGTTTGAAGTATCCATTGAATACTTTCAGCGCGCTGATTGACCAACGAGGTGATTTTACCATTAGCGATGGTACGCGAGTAGAAAAGCTGAATGAGCCATGCCTCACATACCGGTTCAGGTGGAAGACTGGTAGTCAGCCAACGGCGAAGTTCCGCAAAGCCAGGTTTGGAGATCAAGAATAATTTCCGATTGGGTTTTCCTTCCAGTTGAATGTTTTTTTTCTCAACCCAGCCCTTTTTTTCAAGATCATGAAGGGCTTCGGAGATGTGGCTGTGGGTCGTTGTCCAAAATGACCTATCGACCTGTTAAAGAAATTTTTAAAGGTCATAGCCGGTCACTGGTTTCAGTTCGATTGTGGAAAGAATAGCACGATTAAGGGACATGGCAGTTCCTTGAAAATAATCATCATATTACAATCTTTAAATCAATAATTTAGTGCAACGGATGAGGAGATAAAATCATTCGTATGCAAAAAGACAAGTACACGAGGCTAACAAACAAAGAACGTGAAGACATCAGTAGAGGGTTGGCACAGAGGAAATCA
>Ga0209016_1000558_pt1 | contig 42496 bp, 34 predicted proteins | sample EPASupsiteSAE305_FD_187265 | JGI IMG/M metagenome (GOLD analysis project Ga0209016, IMG submission 187265) | Bioremediated contaminated groundwater microbial communities from EPA Superfund site, New Mexico - SAE3-05 (SPAdes) (version 2) | ecosystem: Environmental > Aquatic > Deep subsurface >... | reverse complement strand
ACATGCAATGATACATAAAATAATCCGGATGGTATATACCCAAGGTTATTTTTTAATGCAATGTTAACATTCTTCATACTAAGTATTGCCGGCCCACCACCTTAAGGGCCGGAGCCTCCCTTGCCGGGGAGGGAACCATTCCCTTGCATAAGGGCCGGGGCCTCCCTCGGTAAGTGAAACGTAACCCATAGCCTAAGTGAAGGACGTCCGTCAAAAAAAAGGCCGCAGGATGACTTGCAGCTAACAGGTGGTGCCGTGTTTTATCCCGGACAGTCTGTTTCTGGTTCCTGCCGCCGCGGACAACCTGCGGGTTAAAGGAATCAAAAACAACAGGAACATAAAAACACCTTGAAAAATGATCCAGAATAAGCCAATAACTCTATATTTGTTGCTGGTTTTTACTGTAAAATGAACCATTTCTATGGAACAGCAGATTCAGCAGTTATTTTCGAAATTCGGCCAGCTACACATCCTCATCGTGGGCGATGTAATGATTGATGCCTACATGTGGGGCAAAGTGGACCGCATCTCGCCCGAAGCCCCCGTACCCGTTATTTCGGTGAGCCACCGCGAGAATCGGCTGGGAGGTGCCGCCAACGTGGCATTAAACATCCAGTCGTTGGGGGCCACACCCGTAATGTGTGCCATGATTGGCGACGATGCCAAAGGAAAAGTATTTCAGAATTTATTGGTTAAACGCCAGATGACCGGTGTGGGCATCCTCACTTCCGCTCACCGTAAAACCACTGTAAAAACCCGTGTTATCAGCGGCAACCAGCATCTGCTCCGCATCGACGATGAATCGTCGAAACCTCTGGATACCGAACTGGAACAGCAATTTATTGACCACACCCTGAACCTGATGGACCAATTTCCCTTTGCTGCCATTATTTTTGAAGATTACGACAAAGGAAATATCACACCCCGGGTGATTGAACAGGTTGTTGCAAAAGCCAACCAGTTAAATATCCCCACGTTGGTGGACCCTAAAAAACGGAATTTTATGGTCTATCAAGGCGTAACCCTGTTCAAACCCAATTTCAAGGAGATTTGCGAAGGGCTTAAAACCGATATCCCCAAAGGGGATTTTGCCGCGTTGCATCAGGCTGCCGAAAAACTCCGGAGCCAGCTCCGTGCCGGATTAATTATGGTAACCCTTTCGGAGATGGGCGTTTACATCACCTCCGGCGAAAGCTACTTCCGGGTCCCTGCCGAAATCCGCGACATTGCCGATGTATCGGGTGCCGGCGATACGGTTATCAGCGTGGCTGCCTGCTGCCTGGCTTCGGGTTTTGAACCCCGCGACATTGCAGCCATCAGCAACCTGGCCGGTGGTTTGGTTTGCGAAAAGGTGGGCGTGGTTCCGGTGGATAAAACCCAGTTGCTGGCTGAGGCTGAAGTTTTTTTTAAGAACCGGGAAAAAAGATACTAACCAGGAAAATACACCTCTCCAAACTATTAAAACAATACATATCCCCCACAAAATAACTTTATAAATGAAAAGCGACATTCAAATAGCCCGCGAGGCAGACATACGCCCGATTAAAGAAATTGCCGAAAAATTGGGGCTCTCGGAATCCGATTTGGAATTTTATGGCCCTTATAAGGCCAAACTCCCGCTCCGCCTGATTGACGAAGAAAAAGTAAAAAAAGCAAAACTGGTATTGGTCACAGCCATCACTCCTACTCCCGCCGGCGAGGGAAAAACCACCACCTCTATCGGGTTGGCACAAGCCTTGAACCATATCGGGAAAAAAGCCACGGTAGTCATCCGTGAACCTTCCTTAGGGCCGGTGTTTGGTATCAAAGGAGGAGCCGCCGGGGGCGGATTTTCGCAGGTGATTCCCATGGAAGACATTAACCTGCATTTTACCGGCGACCTTTCTGCCATTGAAAAAGCCCACAACCTGTTGGCGGCACTTATCGACAACAACATAAACAACACCGAAAACCTGGGGATCGACCCACGCACCATCCAATGGAAGCGGGTGATGGACATGAACGAACGCGCGCTCCGTAAAATCGTGATTGGCCTGGGTGGAACCACCGAAGGGGTTCCCCGCGAGACCGGGTTCAACATTACCGCGGCCTCTGAAGTGATGTCGGTTCTGTGTCTATCGAAAAATTTAAAAGACCTGAAGGAGCGGTTGGGTAATATTTTTGTGGGACTTACCTATGAAGGAAAACCTATCTTTGCCCGCGACCTGAAAGCACACGGGGCCATGGCCGTGTTGCTTAAAGATGCCATCAAACCCAACCTGGTCCAAACCATCGAGAATACCCCCGCCATTATCCATGGCGGGCCGTTTGCCAACATTGCCCAGGGAACCAACACGCTGATAGCCACAAAAATGGGATTGACACTCTCAGAGTTTGTGGTTACCGAAGCGGGCTTTGCCTCCGATTTGGGAGCTGAAAAATTCTTCGACATCAAATGCAGGGTAGGAAGTTTACAGCCCAATGCCGTGGTGATTGTTGCCACCATCCGGGCATTGAAATATCATGGCAAACAACCTCTTTCGCAAGTGGCCCATCCCAATGTACAGGCACTGAAAGCCGGGTTGCCAAATCTGGATAAACATATTGAAAACATGCGCCACTTTGGTTTTGAACCTGTGGTGGCTATCAATAAATTTGTAACCGACAGCCTGGATGAGATTGAAGCCATTAAAGCCCACTGCCTTTCCATCGGTATAAAAGTAGCCATGATTGATTCGTGGGCGCAGGGAGGAAAAGGGGCTATTGAACTGGCCAAAAAAGTGGTGGAATCCGTAAATAACTGTCCACGCTGCTTCAACCCGCTTTATGATTATAAATGGACCGTGGAACAAAAAGTGGAAGCCATCGCAAAAAAAATGTATGGTGCAGGTAGCGTCCAATTTGGGGTAAAAGCCAAAAAAGATTTGAAACTGATTGACGATCTGCACCTGAATGAACTGGCCATTTGCATTGCTAAAACCCAGAAGTCGTTATCGGACGATCCAAAGCTGAAAGGCCGCCCCGAAGGGTTCGTGGTTAAAATCAGGGAGATTGAAATTGCTGCCGGAGCCGGCTTTCTGGTCCCCATCGCGGGCGATATCATGCGGATGCCTGGCCTACCCACGAAACCCTCCGCCGAATTAATTGATATTGATGATGACGGAAACATTTCGGGGCTTTTTTAAATCTACCGTGCAGGTATAAAATCTCAATTACAATAGATTGATGGATTTTTAGACACGAGACCGGAGGTGGAAATTCATGTGCCCATTTGGTCATTAGCATATTGGCACATTATCTTATGTCTCACATCTTGATACTGAATACTGACTATTTGATACTAAAATATTTATCGGACTATTACAATGTACAATAATGAATATTTACAAAAAACTAAGTAATTTTAAACCACAAACTTTTTAACACACGATGGAAACTATAGAAATTGAATTGAAAGAAAAATCCTACTATTTTTTAAGGGTACTAATCAGCCTTTTGGCTTATGGGGGTTTGGTTACCTGGGTGTATTTAGACCCAGATGCACTGACCGTGGTGGTAAGTATCATTGTTTTTTTCGCGTTTCTAACCATGATGCGGAATGGTATTATGGTGGGCGTGATAAAAGCCCATGCCGTTAAACTCGGGAAAAACCAGATGCCCGAGATTTATCAGATTGTAGAAGATTATTCGGAGCGGATGCACCTGAACCAGGTCCCCCAGATTTATTTAATGGAGATGGGTGGCCTTTTAAATGCCTTTGCCACCCGCCTGTACCGCAGCAATTACATTGTATTATATTCCGAACTGGCCGAAGGGTTTTATGTCGGCAACGCCGATGCCATCAAGTTTGTGATAGCACACGAGTTGGGGCATATCAAACGGAAGCATCTGGTAAAGGAATTTTTTGTAACCCCATCTGGCATTATTCCTTTCTTGACTTTAGCGTACCAACGGGCTTGTGAACGTACCTGCGACAATTTTGGGAAACATTTTAGTCCCAATGGAGCGGTGCAGGGGATTTTAACATTAGCCGCCGGACCTGAATTGCGCACCAAAATAAATCCGAAAACCTTTATAGAACAAGTGGATACCGATGCCGGCTTTTGGCGCTGGTTGGTAGAGAAACTTTCATCGCATCCGAACCTGAACAAACGCTTACAAAGGGTTTATGACGAACGGACCGTTAAAACAGGCTCAAAACCTGAACCCGAAACCGTAAAAAAAGAGATCGACCACAGCCAATACATGCCAAAATAGATTCAGTATAAAACATCCAAATTCAACAGGAATGGACAAATATAAAGTATTCATTGTCGATGACCAGGTGGAGAACCTGAAAACTATGGTGGATATTTTTGAACAATATCGGCCCGAATACGAAATATTTCAGACCAACAATCCTGAAAATGTCATCCATATTGCCCAAAGGATAAAACCCGATTTAATTGTTACCGATTGGGATATGCCCAATTTGAATGGCATTGAGGTGATTCAGAACCTGAAAAAGAAAAAAGAGACCATGGAAATTCCCGTGATTATGGCTACGGGAATTCACATTACCTCCAAGGATCTGCAGGTTGCCCTTGAGGTTGGAGCCGTGGATTTTGTCCGCAAACCGATTGATCCCATTGAACTGGTAGCCCGCACCCATTCGGCACTTTTGATTTCGAAATACCACAAAGAGACTTTAGCATTAAAAGACCATGAACTGACCGAAAGTTCGTTGCACCTGATCAAGAGCAATAAATTCAATATCGACATCACTAAAAAACTGCACGAGTTAAAGGTGCTTATCCAACAAAAGCCGGAAGTATCGGAAAATCTTTTAAAAACCATCATCAGCGACCTGAATAGCCGCATTCAGGAAGATAGCTGGCACCGGTTTAACCTCTCGTTTACCAATGTCCACAAAGATTTTACCAAAAACCTGGTAGATCAATTCCCCGACCTGACCGGAATGGAATTAAAACTTTGTGCCTTTATCCGTTTGGGGATGAACAACAAAGACATCGCCGCGCTGCTGAACCAAAATCCGGATAGTATTAAAGTATCGCGCAGCCGGTTACGAAAAAAACTGGGGCTGGACCAAAGCCAAAACCTGGAATCTTTCCTGAATAGCTTTTAATAAAACCGTCCGGGGTTTGGGGTTCCGGACCTAACCAAAGATTCAATTACTTTAAATTTGGAACCCCCCAATTTACATTAAATCCGACTTGCTTACCTTTTGCTAACCTCTTAGCACTAACTCTTTGTGCAATCCATCGTATTCAATAGAAAATTAAATAATTGAATATGAGCCTGCAATACCGAGCAAAATTTGAAACTTTTGTACCCACCTGGCGCAATACCACCACTAACCAGATATTGGTCAACCCGGAAACAGAAGCCTATACAAATGAGGTGTATGTAGAAGTTTCCAATATGCAGGATGAAAACTCAAAATATTACCTTACCATTAAATGTGAAATTCCAACCACATTTTTCAAGGGCCTTACCTATTATGGAAATTTTTTAGTGGTAGCTGTGGAAAATTATGTTTACATTATAAATCTGCTGAATAAACAGTCCAACGCATACAAAATCGGCGGTTATTTCAATAAATTCTGGAGGTTTTCCGATACCCTGTTGGTGATAACCAATTCAAGGATTGGATGTATTGATACCCAGGGCAAGTTAAAATGGCGTTCCGGGAAATTGGGGACTGAAAAAATTGAATTGGCTGCTTCGGCTTCCCAAACCATTAATGGCCGGGGTAAATGGAACGACACCATTGGGTGGAAACCGTTCTCATTGAATCCTGATTCAGGAACGGCTTTTTTAAGGTATGAGAACACAAAAAAATCCCGTGTGATTTTTAGCCGGATGACTCAAATGATTGGTATCTAATGATTCCTATTTAATAAGGACTGATCCAAAGTTAACCTTTTGCTAACCTTTTTCTTCAAACCTGATTAAAGTGTGGTCGTATATAGCTCCATCATAAAAATAAGTTTTAGTTGACGAGGGGAAAATAAAATGGAGAGTGCATTGTTTCCATTAGGGTTTTTTACAGGTTTGTTCGCTTAAGCAATTCATTGCTTAAAGCAGGGGCTGGAACTTCTTCCCGGGCGTTCCGGCCCTATTTTTTTGCACTTGTTAACCTTTTGCTAACTTTTTCGTGAATAAACGTACCGTTTACTCATTAAATTTGAGATAGATAAATTAATTATCGGATTTCAGTCAAACTAAAGCAGCATTTCAATTAGAACCCGCTTAATTTCTAGTTCGATTTGCTTAAAAGAATTTCATTTGGGCTAATTTCAGTTGAGCCAGAGCTTCCCTCCCCGGGAACTCTGGCTTTTTCTTTGATGCCTTCTCCCAATGACCGCCCCTAAAAACGGATCATTTTCACCTTCACCCAACCCAAATCCCTAAAATCACATCTATGGCCGAGTCAACTGTATAAATATTGTTATTTTTGGCACATGAAGTCTGAATTTTTACATCGTATCTTCGTTTTGTTTTTTCTGGTAACCCTGGGAATAGGTATGCTACACAGCCAAAACAGTTACCTGCTCACAGGAAAGGTTTTAGATGCCGCCACCCGGGAACCATTAATGAATGCGGCCATTTTGGTAACCCCTCTTCAAATAGGGACCATTTCCGATGCGTCCGGAAAATTTGAGCTCCAACTGCCCAAAGGACAAATGGAATTGCAGGTTTCGTTCCTAGGTTATAAAGCAGTCAAAGAAAACATCAACCTTACTAAAAATTTATCCATCACTATTTTGTTGCAGCCCAATGTAGTAGAGATGGAAGGGGTAACCATTTCGTCGGAAAAGCCGGACCAGAATGTAACTTCCATTCAAAGCGGGACTGTTCAGCTCGATGCCAAGGAAATCGCGCAACTCCCAACTCTTATGGGCGAACCCGACCTGATAAATTCCTTTCGGACCTTACCCGGGGTTCAAGGAGTGGGCGAAGGAAACCCGGGGCTGTACGTCCGTGGAGGCGATGCCGGCCAGAACCTGATGTTGCTCGACCAGATGCCGCTTTACAACCCGTCGCACCTGTTGGGTTTTTTTCCGGTGTTTAGTACCGATATTATCCAAAATGCCAAACTGATAAAAGGGGCTATTCCTGCCAATTATGGTGGGAAAACATCATCGGTGATGGATATTTCCATGAAAGAAGGCGACTTCTATCGGTTTTCAGGAAACGGAAGTGTCGGGATATTATCGTCGGACCTCACCATCGAAACCCCCACACAAAAAGGCAAAGGTTCTCTGGTCATTTCAGGGCGGCGGACCTATCTTGAGGGAATCAAATCCCTGTCGGACCTGATTATTTCCGACTCCAAGAACTTTTTCAACCAAACCAACTATTATTTTTACGATGCCAGCCTGAAATGGGTGTACGTGCTCACACCAAAAACCCGGCTTACCATTGCCACTTTTGGTGGGCAAGACAAATATTCGCTCACCGACGGCGAATTCGAGGTTACAAACCAGATGGATTGGATCAATTGGGTAGGTTCGGTAGGAATTAAACATACATTTAACGAAAACCTGACAGCTAATTTCACCTCTGGCTTTTCTCAATACCAGTTTGGCATCGATGCCGGTTTTGAGGCTTACCAGTTTCACCTCTTCTCGGGAGTCAGGGATTATTACCATCGGCTCGACTTTACCCAAAAACTGAACCATGGAATGCTCCTGAAATATGGGGCCTCGTTCACCCGGCACCAGTTAACCCCCAGTAAAGTAACCGGCGAAGTAGAAGAGGTTTCCATCAACAACATCAACAGGTATTATTCCAACGAAGGTTCAATTTATTTTCAAGGTGATGTTAAAGCCTCCGAAAATCTGAGCCTTTCAGCAGGCATCCGGCCTACCTATTATCAACATGTTGGGCCTTACTCCCATTATACCCGCGATGCCTCGGGACTACTTACCGATTCGCTGACCTATGCTGAAAATGAATTGATCGAAGATTTTTTCAGCCTCGATCCAAACCTATCATGTGTCTATTTATTAAATCCACAAGCATCGGTAAAAGCCTCCGCTTCGCTGTCGCATCAATTTATACATCTGGCATCGGTGGGAACGGTGTCGCTGCCCACCGACATCTGGATGCCCAGTACCCAGTTTATCAAGCCTCAGAAAGTGGGTTTGGCCACGGTTGGGTATTTCCGCAATTTCCTCGATAATCAGTTTGAAACCTCTTTCGAACTTTATTACAAATACCTCGATAACCAGATTGATTTTTTAAACGGCCTCCTCGATAATTTCGACAATACCAAGATTGAGCAAAACATTGTTCATGGCGTGGGGCAGGCTTTTGGCGCCGAGATTTTTATCAAGAAACAATATGGCCCGCTCACCGGATGGATGAGTTATACCCTCTCGCGCACGTTACGGAAATTCGACAACATTAACAACGGTTATTGGTATCCGGCCAAATACGATCGGGTACACGATTTTTCCGTCACTATGAATTATCAATTAAATGATCGGTGGAACCTTTCCGCTTTGTGGGTGTATGCCACCGGAAATGCCATGACTTTACCCGCCGGAAGGTACATTATCCAGGGAAATGTAGTGAACGATTACACCGATGTAAATTCGTTCCGGATGCCGGCCTACCACCGGCTCGATCTGTCGGCAACCCGCCAGTTGAAAAAGAAAGAACATTGGGAATCGGACCTGGTTCTCTCGGTGTACAATGTCTATAACCGGGCCAACCCCTATTTTATCTATTTTAGGGTAAAAGGTGATATCGACCACTATTATTTGAGCGTCAATCCCCGCCAAATTTCACTCTTCCCAATTTTACCTGCCATTACATTAAACTTTAAATTCTACTAAAATGACAATGAAATACCTTAACCTTCTTGCCTTCAGCATCATCCTTCTGAGTTCCTGTGTGGAACCCAATTTTGAAGTTGAAGATTATCAAAGTCAGATTGTAATTGACGGCTGGATTGAACAAGGAAAGTACCCGCAGATTTTACTCACCCTGAGTGCCCCATATTTTTCAGAAATTGATTCCGTAAGTTTGCGCAACTATTCGTTAACCCGGGCAAAGGTTTCGGTATCGAACGGCGAAACAACCGAGGTGTTAACCCTCAAACCTAACGATGCCTACTTTCCGCCTTACATGTACGTGGGGACCAGCTTAAAAGGCGAGGTAGGCAAAAGCTACACCTTAACCGTTGAATATGCCGGTGTAAAAGCCATTGCAACCACCACCATTCCTGAACCTGTAAGTATCGACAGCCTGTGGTTTGCTTTGGATCAGGGAAAAGATTCTTTAGGATATATTTGGATCCAGTTCACCGATAAACCCTCCCGGAAAAACTATTACCGGACCTTGACCCAGATAAGAAATACCGACAGCAAGTACATCCCCAACTATTTCCCCAATTGGAACGACGACTATTTCGATGGGCAAAAAGTGGAGATATCCCTTTTTAAAGGGAATAAAACCTCAACCAATAAAACCGACCAAGTCTATTACCAGGTTGGGGATACCATTTCGTTGAAGTTTACAGCCATTGATAAAGCCTCATACGATTTTTGGAACTCTTTCCAGAAAGAGATATTAAACTCCGGGAACCCTTTTGCATCCACCAACGCGCGGGTACAAACAAATGTAACCAATGGCCTGGGAATTTGGTGCGGCTACGGTTCCAGCTATTATCAGGTAATAGCCCGGTAGATGGCTGATATTAGTCTTCCATGATAGCTTTAAGGGTTTCCATGCTACCGTCAGCAAAAGTACATCTTAAAAAATACATTTCTTTGAAAGATATTGCCTCCCGGATGGTTAAGGTGGCGCAAGTAAGAAGCCATTATGAAGGAGTTTTGGTAGTTCGAAAAGATGGCTACACCAAATATTAAAAGGAAAATATATTAGGGAAAATACTGAAATATTTTGATAGTTCAGATTCAATGCAATTGAAATATAGCTTTTATATGTAATTCGTGCAATAATCATCAATACACTAAGAAATTTTTGTATTTAAAACAGAAAATGGTAATATTCTACTAAATTTGTAGTAGTAATACTACAAATATTTAGAATATAATATTATGATTCAACAATATACAAAGCAATTTGAATTACCCCTAATATATAATCAACCACTTCTTGAAACTGAAAATTTTAAAGTTGTTCCAAGTTTGGGATCCTTAGTAGAAGGATGGGTATTAATTGTTCCTAAAAAACATTACCTATCTTTTGGTTATTTGGAAAATTATTTATTTGATGAATTAGATTATTTACATAATAAAGTAATCTTTACTTTACAACAACTATACAATAAGGAAGTAGTTGCTTTTGAAAATGGAACACTTAATTTAGGTTCATTCATTGGGTGTGGTGTTGATTATGCACATATTCATTATGTTCCTATAGATTTAGATATAAGGCACTTAATAAATGATCTTTATAAAGAAACCATTGAATGGGAAAAACTGAGTACCTTAATTGACTTGAAAAAAAAGATAAAGAATTCAACACCTTATTTGTTTTTTGAAGATAATAATAGGGATAAGTTTATTTGCGATATATATCAACCGCAGAGCCAACTTATTAGAAAATTAATAGCCAAACATATTGGCAAAGCAGAACAATATGATTGGAAAAGGTATCATTTTGAAGAAAATATAAATAGAACTATAGAAAAATTTGAAACATATATGGCTGAAAATGAGAATGTATTACAAATTTGTTATGGGTTTTAATTAGATAATATCTATGTATGGAAAACAATCCCCAAGCAAATCAAAATACTTCATTTAATTCAGACCTCACAGATGGTAGGGAAAAGGGAAATTGGAAGACGAGATATAATGATGAGGTTGCACAAAAATCAATTTATTGGGAAAGAAATTATTTAATTATTTTATTTGTTAGTGTATTAGCAATTTCAGTTTTTCTTGGATTATTATTTAAAGGTTGCTTTTTACCGGTTAAGTGTGAACTATCGCAATTTAAGATTTACTGCTTTGCTTTTCTTGGAGGAATGTTAGGAGGTACCGTTTTTTCAATGAAATGGTTATATCATAGTGTAGCCAAATACACTTGGAATATTGATAGGAGATTATGGAGATTGCTCACTCCATTATTATCATCCGTTATTGCACTAATCATTGTTATGTTGTTCAACTCCGATATACTTAATTCGAGGAATTCATATATTTCCGTTTACAAATCATTTGCTGTAGGCTTTCTTGCAGGGTATTTTTCAGACAGCGCTATTGGTAAGTTAACAGAGATTGCTCAAGTACTTTTTGGAAGCTCGAGTGCAAAAGGAAAATGATAATAATAAATGGAAATAGAAAAATATGTTATTAAATCAATTGAAAGAGAACTATTGCCCAATTTTGAAGATAGAATTGGACAAAAAGCTAAAGGATTATTTGACTGTGAAGCAGAATTAGTTCCTAAATTTATTGTGGTATCTTCAACCTTATTTAGCAAATGGTATAAAAAAGAAGAAGACGTTAATCCAATACTTTCAGATTTTCAAAAGTTAGCGGTCGATTACTTTTCAAATAAAGACCTAATTATACGCTCCTCAGCAAAAAGGGAGTCCTCTTATGAAAGGGGATACTATGAAAGTAGTATAGGAAAAATCAAGCAATCTGAGATTTGTAAAGAAATTATAGGTATCTGGGAAACGAACATTCCGTTTATTAGTTCTATCCAAGATAATGACTTTTCTATTGTTGTTCAAGAGTATATTGAACCAATATATTTAGGACATCTTTCAAATGAAAGAAGACTTAATAAGTCAAGTAAATCTTGGTATTATGAGGTCTTAAAGCCTGATGGTAAATATATTGAAGGAAATTATATACAATTAAAAAATAATTCTAAAACAAAAGGTTTAATAACGCCAATCTGCCCCAGTAAAGATTCTTTAATTGCGTTTTTTAAAAGCTTTGCCATCAATAATTCAAAAGACAGACTCCATTTTGAATGGGTATGGGATGGAAAAAGAATCTGGATTGTTCAGAAGGACAAGGAATATACCACAGATATAAAAAATGAACCAGGTAGTGATTGGAGTGGAAAATTAACTAAGATTATTGATACCTCGGATTATTCTTTGCAGTGTTTAAATACTGTAGATTCTACTTTAAATTCTTGGGAAAAAATAGAATGCATTACAACTTTTAGTAAATGTAAGTTACCTTTCGGACAGGTATATATCCTTGAAGGAGAAGAATTATTTCAAAAAATACTTGATAATCGGATCACTGGATCATTAATTAGTGATCTTAATTGGTTAATAAGTAACCCTATTGTAATTCGAATGGATATTAAGGGTGAGAAAGGAAATAAAACCCTTCTACCAAGAACTGAAACAATTCAAAAAATAGATGATATAAAGGATTTCATTATAAATAATTTAAAAAAATTCAAGTACGAAGGTATTTCACTTAATAATATCTGTTTTTTATTACATCGCTTCATCATTTCAAAATCATGTGCTTTTGCTTTTTCAAAACCAAATATTCCAAGAGCAAGAATTGATTCAACGTGGGGTATAATTGATGGATTATATTTTCATCCTCATGATTCATTTGAAGTGCAAAACGGTGGAAAGTTTGAATCTAAAAAACGAATTCGATGTAAAACGGAATACTTAGATATTGATAATAATGGGAAATGGGTTTCGCGAACTAGTGGAGTAAACATTGACTGGGAAGATTCACTTACATCCACGGAGTTAGAGGAAATTTTGCGTTTTAATGAAAAAATTGCAGGATATCTAAAAAAGGATGTGACTGTAATGTACTTTGTTGGAATATTTAACGAAACAGGATATCCATCTATTCTACCATGGTATTATTCCACAGTAGAAATACCTGATAGTAGTGAAAAATTTACTGACACCATTTTTTCAGAAAAAAGAATTCTAATTGAGAAACACGGGGATTTTAATATCCTAGAGAAACAGTTTGAAAGTCTAATTATGAATAATCGAGTATTAATTAAGCTCAAACTTCTACCGGAATTATCAAGAGATAGAGATTTTATTGAGAAGATTGGTAGGTTCTCTGCAAAAAAAAGAGTTCCAGTTGTGCTCGAAGGAAGTATATTGTCACACCCTTATTACATATTAAGAAAGCAACAAGCAATTGTTCAAGTTATAAATCCATTTGAACCGACTTATCCTAAAAAATCATTTTATAAATTAGTTAGAGATAAAATCCCCGTTCATATTGAATCGAAAGGTGAAACAGCGAAAGTAGTTGCAATTACTCCTGAACAAACATTAGAACTTATTAAACAAAAAATAGTTGAAGAAGCTTATGAGTTTTTTTGGGAGGAAGAAGGTGACCATTTAATGGAGGAACTCGCTGATATTTATGAATTAATTCGAGGAGCAGCAAAAATATTTTCTATCGATATTAATGAAATAAGTTCAATAGCAGATAAAAAGAAGGAGATAAAAGGGGGGTTTGACGAAGGAGTTTTTCTGATTGAAACTCAAGAGAAAGCCTTAATTGAGATCATTGATGGTATAAAAAACTCAAAGCTTGAAATAGAAGGAAATGGCATTAAAAGTATCATTACTAAACAAATTCCAAGACATAAAGGGAGCTCATATTCAAATGGAATAATAAATATTTCATACATTCCGCCTTTTTTAGATTCAATAACAAAAAAGAGGATAGAAACAGTTGAATCGAATCCTAAAGATTTGAAATTTACTATAGAGTATACTAAAAACAAAATAATAATAAACCCTGTTAAAAAGGATAAAACTTATGATCCTTTACAACTTGAATTTGATTTTAATTTAGGACTCAATGAAAAAGATAACTTCGGAAAGTAAATTTATCATTAAATTATTTTATGTTAAATCTATTTTGGTAATTCCCTTGCTTTTATTTAATGTTTATTTGTTCATAATAGGATTAAATTTGTATCCAAAAACAAAAAAATCCTTGATAATTCATGTTTATCAAGGGGTTTTTGCACCCAGAGCCATAATCGAACCGACACGTTCATTTCTGGGCACCGGATTTTAAGTCCTGCGCGTCTACCTATCTCTAGCAATTGCGGATGCAAGAAATATAAGCGCAAATTTTATTTTGCAATAAAAAACCTAAAATTTTTCACCAAAAATAGTAAAGCAGAATGAAACACCTAATATATAAAATCCCATCTTCCAATACTCAATACTTTGATTATCTTTGCAGCCAAATTTATTGATTGATTGATAGATGGAGAATATTCGGAATTTTTGTATTATAGCCCATATAGATCACGGGAAAAGCACCCTGGCCGACCGCCTGTTACAAGTTACCAACACCGTTAGTGAACGCGATGCGCAGGCCCAGGTTTTGGACGATATGGATCTGGAACGTGAACGTGGCATCACCATTAAAAGCCACGCCATCCAAATGGACTATGAATGGAAGGGTCAAAAATATGTACTCAATCTGATTGATACTCCGGGACACGTCGATTTTTCGTACGAGGTTTCCCGTTCCATTGCCGCCTGCGAAGGTGCCCTGTTGATTGTAGATGCATCGCAGGGAATTCAGGCACAAACCATCTCAAACCTCTACTTAGCCATTGATCACAATCTGGAAATTATTCCGGTACTCAATAAAATGGACTTGCCCATGGCCATGCCCGAAGAGGTTAAAGACCAGATTGTTGACCTCATAGGTTGCGACCGTTCCGATATTATTGAAGCCAGTGGAAAAACCGGGCTGGGGGTGTATGATATCCTTGAAGCCATCATCAATAGAGTTCCCGCACCTAAAGGCGATAAAGAAGCACCGCTCCAGGCCTTGATTTTTGATTCCGTTTTTAACTCGTTCCGTGGAATTATAGCCTATTTTAAAATAGTAAACGGTTCCATCCGTAAAGGTGACCTGGTAAAATTTGTAAATACAGGTAAAGAATACAATGCCGACGAAGTAGGCGTTCTCCGTCTAACGCAGGAACCACGCGAGATGCTGGGTACCGGCGATGTGGGATACATCATTTCAGGTATCAAAACCTCCAAAGAGGTAAAAGTGGGCGACACCATTACCCATGTTAAACGCCCGTGCGATAAAGGCATCTCAGGTTTTGAAGACGTAAAACCCATGGTTTTTGCCGGAGTATATCCTGTAGATGCCGATGATTATGAAGATTTGCGGGCTTCGTTGGAAAAACTTCAACTAAATGATGCTTCACTGACCTTTGAACCGGAATCATCATTAGCCCTCGGTTTTGGATTCCGTTGCGGATTCCTTGGCCTTCTGCACATGGAAATTGTTCAGGAACGTCTGGACCGTGAATTCGACATGGACGTGATTACTACCGTACCCAACGTTTCGTTCACCTGCTTTACCAAAAAAGGTGAAAAGATTGAAGTCCACAACCCTTCTGGTTTACCAAAAGAAAATTACATTGATTATATTGAGGAGCCTTACATCAAAGCCCAGATTATCACCACGGCCGAGTTTATTGGACCCATCATGAAACTCTGCCTCGATAAACGGGGCGAACTGGAAAGTCAGGTTTATACCACAGGTAATCGGGTTGAAGTAACTTTTGAAATGCCTTTGTCGGAAATTGTCTTCGACTTTTACGACAAGCTCAAGAGCATCTCGAAGGGATATGCCTCGTTCGATTATTATCGTACCGGTTATAAAAGGGCCAAATTGATTAAGTTAGATATCCTTTTAAATGGTGAAAGTGTGGATGCGCTTTCAGCCTTAATCCACGTAGATCATGCCTATGATTTTGGACGGAAAATCTGCGAAAAGCTGAAAGAACTGATTCCAAGGCAACAGTTCGACATAGCCATTCAGGCTGCCATTGGTGCTAAAATCATTGCCCGCGAAACCATCAAAGCTGTCCGTAAAGATGTGACCGCCAAATGTTATGGTGGTGATATTACCCGGAAACGGAAACTCCTCGAAAAACAAAAGAAAGGGAAGAAACGGATGCGCCAGATTGGTAATGTGGAGGTTCCTCAAAAGGCCTTTTTGGCCGTTCTTAAACTCGATTAGGAAATCCTTTAATATAGCTAAAAACCCTGTAGGTATGGCTTACATGGGTTTTTGTTTTGACATGTTTTGAGTTAAAATTGAGCCCTTAAAAAAGCCTGATTTTTTTTAAAAAACATTTGGATGAAAAGGTTTTTTCACTACTTTTGCATCGCTCTTAAGCAAACGGGGTGCCATAGCTCAGTTGGTAGAGCAATGGACTGAAAATCCATGTGTCCTTGGTTCGATTCCGAGTGGCACCACCCAAAAAAGCCTGATATTTTACATCAGGCTTTTTGTTTTTATCGCCGCATCAATTCTGCTTTCTTGATTGCCTCATACGCATTCACCACACCCCCGGTAACTGATAGTGTTTGGAATGAAACTTTTTTACGTTTTGGGTTTTTCAAGTCGGGCAACAATACCTTTTTATCAACTACATAGGCTGATGAAAGTATCAGTTCTTTTAATTGGCCGGAAGTAAGTTCAGGATAATACGACCATATCAAAGCTGCCACACCTGATACCACAGGGCATGAAAAGCTGGTCCCGCTGGATAAATCATATTTGTTTTCGGGGAAAATGGAAATAACATCAACCCCGGGAGCAAATAAATCCACGGTAGATTGTCCGTAATTCGAAAAAACACCGGTAAGTTTTTTTCCTTCCTTCTGGGCATTGGCTCCCACGGTAATCCAATTTTTTGCCTGCCATTGGTTTGTGAACTTTTTTGTTGGGTAATGTTCTACCTCGTCGCAATTGTCGGCATCGTTTCCTGCGGCATGTACCAGTAAAACCCCTTTGGAATCGGCATAAGCAATGGCCTCGTCCACCATCTTTTTCAACGGCGAAAACCCTTTTCCAAAACTCATATTTATAATATTTGCTCCATTATCGGCCGCATAGCGAATGGCCAGAGCTACATCTTTATCGTATTCGTCACCATCGGGAACCACCCGCAAAACCATTATTTCCACGTTTTCGGCAATTCCGTTAATTCCCAGGCCATTGTTGCGGTTGGCGGCAATAATTCCAGCCACAAAACTACCATGATCAGCACGGGGCCCTTTTACATCGCTGTTTCCATAAGAAACTTCCAAAGAATCATAAGGATTGTCTCCAATAACCTTCCGGGAATTCAGTTCGGCATTCAGATGGTATATTAGAAATTTATCAACATGTTCATTCATCTCATCGAGCATGTCGAAAGTAAAACCCTTTTTAAATAAAAAGAGCATATATTTTTTTGCCGATGTCTCTTGATCATTAATTGGTAGTACCTGTTTCACCTGATCTTTAGTAGGCCGATCCGTTTTTGTACTTCTTTTTAATAACTCAACGGTTTTGTCCACTCGTTCCTGAAATTTTTTAATGTTTTCCTGCTGCCCGGTATATTTCTTTACCTCAGCCTCAAAACGGGACTGGCATTTTTGATACAATTTGTAATCTTCCATTAAAGAACCGGTAAGCAGTTCCGGGTTGGTCACCGTATCAAAAACAGGGCTAAGCCAATTGATGATCCTTACAAACTCATAGTTTTCGTTTTCAACATTTTCGCCTTGGGCATTTCCCAAAAAATTCCATCCATGAATATCATCCGTGTAACCATTATTATCGTCATCCAATTGATTGTCTGGAATTTCATCGGAATTGTTCCAGATTTTCCCCTCCAAATCCTGGTGGTAAATATCAACGCCACCATCAATGACCGCTACAACAACTTTCCTCCGGGGTGATTTTCCTGCCAATAACTCTTGGTAGGCCCTATCCACACTGGCACCTAGCACTTTGTCTTTGGTCGGATCCATGTTGTACCAGTTCAGGTTGACCGTGTTTAAAGAATCTACCGTAGTAACACCTTTGTTTTTATCTTTGTCGGAAGCAATGGATGGGAGGCTCAGGAGCATACAAACCCCCATTAAAATGAAAATTCCTTGTTTCATGATTCAGCTACTTATTAATGAATAACGTTTTTTAAAATTCGTTTAATGCTTTTTAAACAACAAGTTGGCAATTATGGAAAGTAAAATGTACCAGATAATGATGAGTGGTATGGCAGCAAGCTGAAAAACCACAAGCAAAACAAAATTCCCGGACATAAAAACCCACTGTATTTTATTAGAGCTCCAGGTCAGGTTCTTAAACTTTAACGAGAACATGGGCAATTCAGAAACCAGTAAAAAACTCATCACTGCAGAAAGGATAATAATAAAGAATGGATTTTCGATGATATATGCGACTGAACTGTTGGGGTAGGATTTTGAAACAAAAGGCAAGGAAGCCCAAACCATTGCATTGGCTGGCGTGGCCAGTCCGATAAACGATTCTGTCTGACGGGTGTCAATGTTGAATTTTGCCAAACGGAGAGCCGAAAAAACGTTAAGGATAAAAGGGCTGAATATTATCAATAACTGAACAAAACTGGCTTCGTTTAGTGCAAGTTGAGGAATTACAGCATTTCGTACCATTACATGCGCAATGGATGCAGGAGCCAATCCAAAACTGATGACATCGGCTAGTGAATCAAGCTCTTTTCCCATGGCAGAATAGGCATGCAACAACCGTGCACTCATGCCATCGAAAAAATCGAAAACCGCAGCCATAAAAATAAACAACCCGGCCCAAATTAACAGCCCCTCGAAGGCAAAAACCACTGAAAGGCATCCCGAAAGGACATTGAAAGATGTAATGGTATTTGGGACAAAAGAAAAGTATTTGTTTTGGTTCATAAGTTTCGTCGATTAAGAACGAAACAAAAGTAAAAATAAACCTGAATTGGTGATTCAAATCCTTCCTAAAAGTCTTCTTTATTTTCAATGAGCTTTGAAAACAGGTACCCCCCTCTTATGTAATACCTTATTTCCGCAAGTCATGGGGTGACTAATTGAACAATAATTGTTTGTCCTTTTTGTGTCAAATTGAGTCACCCCATGACTTTCAACGTTTTCCAAGATGACATGCGGATATTATGTAATATCAATAAGCTAAAACACAATGATGCCGGGCCAATGTTTATATGTGTCAAGTAAAATTAACCGCGAAGAACCCACAGAATATACAAAAGGCGCAGAGCAGTGAATAGTTGCAGGGTTAAATTGTTTATTAATACATTAGCACATTATCATGTGCCTCACATCTTGATACTAAAACATTCTTTTAACTGAACGCCATTGGATATTATATTTCTTTATCAATCTGATAATGATTGCGGTCGGAAGAACTGCGTGAGATTAATTCCCCAAGAAAACCGCTTAAAAAAAGCTGTGTCCCAATCATCATACACACCAAGGCAATATAAAAATAGGGACTGTCGGTAACTAAAATGGCTTTTACCCCTTTGGAAAGGGCAACCAATTTATTGACACCCACCGCGATGGCCGAAATAAATCCAAACATAAAAACCAAAACTCCCAAAGTACCAAACAGGTGCATGGGTTTTTTCCCAAACCGGGTCATAAAAATAATCGACATCAAATCAAGGAACCCATTGATGAACCGCTCCAAACCAAATTTGGTCACTCCATATTTCCGGGCCTGGTGTTTCACTACTTTTTCACCAATCTTGGTAAACCCGGCCTGTTTGGCCAGTACCGGAATGTACCGGTGCATCTCGCCATAAACCTCGATAGATTTGATGACCTCGTTTTTATAGGCCTTCAACCCGCAATTAAAATCATGGAGTCTGATTCCCGTGCTTTTTCGTGCAGTCCAGTTATAAAAGCGGCTGGGAATGGTTTTGGTAATGGGGTCGTGTCTTCTTTTTTTCCACCCCGAAACCATATCGTATTTGTCGCGGACAATCATATAATAAAGGCCGGGGATTTCCTCCGGGCTGTCCTGTAAATCGGCATCCATGGTAATTACCACATCACCTTCGGCCATTTGGAACCCGCAAAATAATGCGGCCGATTTTCCATAATTCCGGCGAAATTTTATGCCCCGAATGGAACCATATTCCCCTGAAAGATGTTCGATTTCGTGCCAGGAACCATCGTTACTGCCATCGTCAACCAAAATAATTTCATAGGTAAAGTTATGGTCGTACATTACCTTGGCAATCCACGATACCAGTTCATTGAGCGATTCTTCCTCGTTAAAAAGAGGCACTACGATACTTATATTCATGCGTCAATTTTTATTTTTCTATTTCAATGTCACATAGCCTGTCCCGCTTTGCGGGAGAATCAGCCATGTATGAAAGTTTGTGTTGCTATTTCATCTGGCTATTCCATCATTTATATTTATTTGTCGTATCTGGCAGGAGTTTTTACAAAAACAGCCATCACTAAACCCAATAACACGCCGCTAAAAACCTGGTAAAAAAACACGATGGCGGCCATTGAGCCAGGGTTCAGTGAATTTTTATACAATTCTACCAATGCATCCACCTGTTCTTTGGGCAATTTATTTTTCTCCGAATAGGCCAAACGCATCTGTTCAATAAAATAGTTGATGCCTTCTGGTTCAAGGTAGGCATAATAAAAATAGGAGAAAAACGAGTAAATAAATGCAGCAAACACACTCAATAAAACCGCAAAACCTAAAGCATGACGATAAAGAAACACCTCAGGAAAATGCAGATCGCGGAACTTACGGCCAAAATACAGGAAGGCCATAGCCATGAGCAGGGCATTAAAAACACCGACACTGTCTCCGGGTACATGGGGATAACCCGCCAAATGCATGACAAAAACAATGAATGAAAAAGCCAACCCCACGTAGAGGCCATAGGTCATGGTATGTTTGTAGAGAAGATTGTTTTGCATATCTGTTCGTTATGTGGCAAATATACTTTTTTATACCGATTTTTAAAACATCGCGCAGTGAACTCAAACAAATAACCCGGCGATTCATTTTTATCCTTCATTTGAGCCGGTTCCTCAAATTGAAAGGTTAAGGTACTTATACGGGTTAATACTAAATGTTTAGCTTACTGTTGTTTAACTCTAAATTAAATTTCGATGATGTTTTTTGCAAAAGATGGATTAATTATTACTTTTGTGCGCGGGTAAGTCTTATACGACCAGCTCCTGTTGAACTCCCCCAGGTCCGGAAGGAAGCAAGGGTAGATGGTTGAGCGGTGCGATGTAAGTAGCTTACCCGTTTTATTTTTAAACTCATGAAGTCCAAAACATACAGTATACCATCAGTGGGTGACATTCTGGTATGTAAACATTTCAATACAAAACGGCTCACTATAAAACTTAAAGCAGGAGAAAACCCGAAAGTAGTCATTCCCGCCTTAATGCCATTTGATATGGGATTCCGTTTCGCTGTTGAGAAGCAGGAATGGATTAAAGACCATGCAGCAAAACTGGCACAAACAAAACCAGCCCCGGTTTTATTGAATGGTGCGTTTTTTCAAACCCGGTTCCATCAGGTACAGTCGGCATTTCACCCACATAAAAATGTGGTCAGCCGCAAAAATGGAAACACGGTTACCCTGTTTTTCCCCGAAGGCGAATCCCTGGAGTCAGATAAAAACCAGAAACTGATCCGGTCCTTTATATTGGAATTGCTCCGGAAAGAGGCTAAAACGTATTTACCCGGACGAACCAGGCAATTGGCTGTACAATTTGGATTTCAATGTAAAAATATAACAGTTAAAAATTTAAAAACCCGTTGGGGAAGCTGTTCTGCAATCAACAACATCAATTTGAATTTACATTTGATGCGGTTGCCTGAACATTTGTCAGATTTTATCATTTTGCACGAATTATGCCATACCCGGCACAAAAACCACGGAGCCCAGTTCCATGAACTGCTTAACAAACTCTGTGGTGATGAAAAACGTTATAATAAGGAATTAAAAAAATATCATATACAATTTTAACACATGGATAAAATAGCAGAACGTTTTATACGCTACGCAAAGATTGACACGCAATCGAACGATAAATCAACCACTTGCCCAAGTACCAACAAGCAATTTAACCTGGCAAAAATTTTAAAAGACGAGTTGGAACACATGGGCATCAACAAAACGGAGCTCGACGAAAATGGCTACCTCTACGCCCAAATCCCAGCCAACGTTGTTTTTAAAGTGCCTGCCATCGGGTTTATTGCTCACTTGGATACGAGCCCTGACATGCCTTCGGAGAATGTGAAACCTATTTTAATCAAAGGTTATTCCGGCAAAGACATTCTCCTGAATCAGGAAAAAGGGATTGTACTTTCTCCCAACGAGTTTCCTGAATTAGCCAGATACAAGGGCAATGACTTAATTGTCACCGATGGTAATACCCTTTTGGGAGCAGACGATAAAGCCGGCGTAGCTGAAATTATGCAGATGGCTCAGTTTGTGACGGAGAATCCGGAATTCAAACACGGCCCCATTAAAATAGCATTTACCCCTGATGAAGAAATTGGGCGGGGAGCCGACCTTTTCAACACCAAAAAATTTGGTGCGGATTATGCCTACACCATTGATGGAGGCGGTATTGGCGAGTTAGAATACGAGAATTTTAATGCCGCACATGCCACCATTCAGATCATTGGCAAAAATGTGCATCCGGGTGATGCAAAAAACAAGATGGTGAACGCGGTTTTAATCCTAAACCGGATTATTGGAGCCATCCCGGTGGAGGAAACCCCACGATATACCGAAGGGTATCAAGGGTTTTACCATGTACTGAATGCTTCAGGGACTGTGGAAGAAGCCTCAGCAGAACTACTCATCCGGGATCATGACATAGAAAAATTTCAGCAAAAGAAAGTCCGGTTACAAGAGGTTATTCAAAAACTGAATCAGGAATACCAAACACAGAATATTACTATCGAGATTAAAGATCAATACTTTAACATGAAGAAGATGATTGAACCTCATTTTCACATGATTGAAACTGCCAAAAAAGCCATGGAATTGGTAGGCATCGAACCTGTAATTAAACCCATCAGAGGGGGTACTGATGGTGCACGTCTATCATACATGGGCTTACCTACCCCGAATATTTTTAGCGGAGGCCATAATTTCCATAGCCGTTATGAGTTTGTACCGGTTCAAAGCATGGAAAAAGCTACCGAAACACTGGTGAAAATTATTGACCTTTATGCCAAAGCCAGTGAACCGACAGAATAAATTGCACAAAAGAATATAAATCTCACAAGGGAGAGGCATCCGTCTTTCCCTTTTTTATGCCCCCCTATCCTGACATCTGCCGAACAAATGCTTATTTACATATCAATCCCTTAAGATAATTCTTACTTTTGCATCACCAAATGGGAACAAAAACCTTGTGTTGGTTTGTTATTGGTTCATAAATAATTGTATCACAAACAAAATCTTTATACTATGAAATTTTTTCTCGATACGGCCAATCTCGATCAGATAAGAGAGGCACAATCTCTGGGTGTTATTGATGGCGTGACAACCAACCCTTCGTTGATGGCCAAAGAGGGCATCAAAGGGGAAGCCAGTATTTTAAAACACTACATAGACATTTGCAACATTGTAGATGGCGACGTGAGCGCCGAAGTAATTTCAACCGACTATGAAGGAATGATCCGTGAAGGCGAAAAACTTGCCGCTTTACACCCACAAATTGTAGTGAAAATTCCGGTTATTAAAGATGGAATTAAAGCCATTAAATATCTATCATCGAAAGGGATACGAACCAATTGCACCTTGGTGTTTACCGCCGGACAAGCCTTACTGGCCGCCAAAGCGGGAGCCACTTATGTATCGCCTTTTGTAGGCCGCCTGGACGACATTTCGCACGATGGAATGGAGCTGATTGGCCAAATCGTAGATATGTTCAATTATTATGAAATGGGAACCCAGGTTTTGGCGGCATCAATCCGTAGCACCTTGCACATTATCAAATGCATTGAAATGGGCGCCGATGTAGCCACCTGCCCTTTGGAACCTATCTTAGGGTTATTGAAGCATCCGTTGACTGACAGCGGGTTAAAAAAGTTCCTGGAGGATTACCATAAAGTAAACGGTTAAACAATGCTCATCAAGATTTATCCTGAGAATCCAAACCCGCGTGAAGTCCAAAAGGTAATTCAGATTTTGAACGATGGCGGAGTCATTATTTTCCCAACCGACACCGTTTACGGGATTGGCTGCGATATTACAAAACCCAAAGCCATCAACCGGGTGGCAAAGATCCGCGGGATAAATCTTGAAAAAGCACATTTTTCGTTCATCTTTTACGACTTGAGCCATATTGCCGACTACACGGTCCATATTCCCAATCCTGTGTTCAAGTTGATGAAGCGGAACCTTCCAGGGCCGTTTACCTTCATCCTTGAGGCAAACAAAAATATCCCCAAGATTTTTAAGGCCCGGAAATCAACCATTGGCATCCGGGTACCCGACAACCCCATCATCCGGACTATTGTCAACCAATTGGGCAACCCCATATTAACCAGTTCCATTCACGACGAAGACGACATTATTGAGTACACCACAGACCCCGAACTGATACACGAGAAATACGAACATCTGGCAGATGCAGTTATTGACGGTGGTTTTGGCGATAATGAACCCTCCACCGTGGTAGATTGCACCACCGAAGAATTTGAGATTCTGCGGCAAGGTAAGGGCGAACTGATTTTATAATTTTAAAGCGATTTAAAATACCTGCGGGTAAGCACCTTTTTAAGTTCCCGCTCAATTACCTGGTGCGAAATGGCTTCCACAACCGTAAATTCCGGAATCTCCTGTATAGTCCGTTCAATTGCCTTGTTACTGATATCAACCTGGTATAAAATGCTGAATAGCTTTCCTTCGTCACGGACGATTAGATAATCAATTTGCTGCGTTAACTGCTGGTGTATCTCGTGATATGCCTGATGGGTATCCCCGGAAAAGGTAATTTCAAGGCCAAACATGCCAAAATCTTTCATGATCTGCTGAATGGTTTCATAGATAATTTCCTCCTTATCGAGAAATGATTCAATGTTGCTTTTATGAATTTCGGGTAGCTTCATGTTTCAAAAATACAACATTTATTCTACGGAAAAAGTTGCTAAAACCAGATATTTAAACCTATCCGGGGAGGCGTGTTCCTGTTTCAATCAATGAATCTGACTATTTTGTAAAAAGGTAATGATTCCCCTTGAACCCAGTAGCACAGGGATAGGCAAAGGATCAAGCGAAGACAAAAAAACTTACCTGACCTGAACTTTTAATAATTCCTGGCCTTCAATTTTGGCAATCAAATCATCACCAATTACAACCGGCCCGACACCAGCCGGGGTGCCGGTAAAAATCAGATCCCCGATTTTAAGGGTAAAGAATTTCGAGACGTGGGCAATGATGGCTTCAAAGGTATGAATCATCTGGTTTGAATTCCCTTTTTGTACCTCCACACCATTCTTCTCTAGTGAAAAGTTTATTTGGTGCACATCAGAAAAAGATTCTTTTGATAAAAATTTCCCCAAAGGGGCCGCTCCATCAAAGCCTTTGGCTTTTTCCCAGGGCAATCCTTTTTTCTTCAGTTCATTTTGTAGGTCGCGTGCTGTAAAATCAATGCCGATGCCAATTTCATCGTAATACCGGTGGGCAAACTTCTCATCTATATTTTTCCCAAGTTTTGATATTTTTAACACCAGTTCCACTTCATAATGAATCTCTTTGGAAAAATCGGGATAAAAGAACGGTTGGTTCCTGCGTATCAATGCAGTTTCGGGCATCAAAAAAATAACGGGTTCTTCGGGAACCGCGTTGTTTAGCTCTTTGATATGATCCACATAATTACGCCCGATGGCAAGTATTTTCATAATAGTCTATCTATGTCGTTTAGTTAGCAGAATAAATATTTTAGTATCAAGATGTGAGATTGAGAGATACGAGACACAAGATAATGTGTTAATAAGTTAATGACCACCTTGTAATTATGTGACCCTGTAACCATTTAACTATTACCTGTTCTGTTCTTTGCGGTTAATTTTACTTCCCGCTTAAACGTCCATCCATTACTTTTTCATACCGCGAAGTTTGATTTGGGTAAGCACCTTTTTGGTATAAAGCGGAAACTCACCATTGAGCATCCAGCTATAATACCCCGGATCTTTTTCAAAAACCTGTTCCACCGGAACACCTTTGTATTTGCCGAAATTGAATACCTCTACCCCTTTCTCGTTAAAAATAATCCGCCCGGCAAAATCAACGTTCTGGTTGTGCGACGAAAATCCGGATAGTGCATCCATATCATTCACAATGGGTTTGGATATTTTCCCATCGGTATCTTCAAAGTCGATGTTCTGGTAGCGATCCAATTGGGCTTTTAGCACCTCATAGGTTGCTTTGGTATCTGCTGCAGCACCATGTGCCCCTTCCAGCTCTTTCCCACAATAGAATTTATAGGCGGCACCTAACGTGCGTTTTTCCATTTTATGAAAGATGACCTGTACATCGATGAAATGACGTTTCTTGAAATCAAAATCGACTCCCGCCCGCAGGAATTCTTCGGCCAATAAAGGGATGTCGAATTTGTTGGAATTAAACCCACCAATATCGGATCCTTCAATAATTTTTGAAAAAGTTTTTGCATATTCCCTAAACGTGGGGCTATCTTTCACGTCCTCATCGGTAATTCCGTGGATGACCGTTGATTTATCGGGGATGGGCATTTCGGGGTTTATCCTCTGGGTTTTCTGCTCTTCGGTTCCATCGGTAAAAATCTTGAGGTAAGAAATCTCTACAATCCGATCCACCACGATATTAATCCCAGTGGTCTCAAGATCGAAAAAAACCAACGGACGCTTTAATGTTAACTCCATTTGTATAAAATTTGGATGGTTTAATTTTTTAGTTTAATAAATACCTCTTTCCGTTCAACCTTTCCTCCGGTTGGCACATCGGGAATCACTATTTTAAACTCATAAGGTTCAATTAATTGGCCTTGGATTTCGATGGAATAACTTCCAGGAGGCAATGCCAGGGTTGCCTGTTTGCTGTTTGCATCGTATTTGTAATTTCCAAACACCACTTTTCCTTTCAAATAAGAGGTAATCCGCAAGGTAGAATCGGCTTTGGTAAAGTCGTTTTTTGCTTCAGGGGTTCCAGTTTTCAGGGAGATGATCAAAATTTTTACCGATGGGTCTTCCTGATTAAAAACCACCCGGTACAAGTCGGTGTAGCCAAAGCCTTCCGGTCGGTGAGTTGAAACGTAGGCATATCGCTGGTTGGGAGTAAATGCCACTGTTTTATTATCGAAAACATCGTTCAAGGGGAACCCTAGGTTGACCGGTGATTTGAATTCGCGGGTAGTGGCATCAATGGAACTTTTAAAAACATCGAAACCTCCCATGGAATTAAGACCATTGGAACAAAAATACAAAAGGCTGCCATCGGTTGAAAGTGTTGGAAAATCTTCGTCGAAAGCGGAATTTATGTTTGCCCCGCAATTACGCGGCACACCCCATTCGCCCGTAGGCAATTTCAAAGCATAATAGATATCCAAACCTCCCATACCGCCCGGGCGGTTGCTCGAAAAGTAAAGCGTATCTCCATTTTCGGTTTCAGTAGCAGCTATTTCGCCGCTTTTGCTGTTTACATTGGCATTCAGTAAGGTATTCCCTTTAAAGGCTTTTCCATTGCGCTCGCTGAATATCAAATCCTGAAAAGCCTCGTACCCCTGGAGCTGCACAAACAACTTATCGTTGGCATTTGAAAAGCCGGCCACAAATTCTTCATCCATGGTGGTCACTGTCGAAAGGATTCTTCCTTTATCAAAATCACCGTCATCAATATTTGACATATATACATTGTGAGTGTAAAGCATAAACTTACTGTCATATTTCTGGTTGGAGGTATAAAAAAGCATCTCCCCGTCAGGTGAAATCACTGGAGTTAATTCATCCATTTCGGTATTTATATTCTTTCCAAGGTTGATGAACGAAACATCTAAAGGTTTTTTATAGTAATTCTGAGCATTCTGGGTATATTGAATCCAAAGGTTTATTTTGTTCATCAACTCCTGGTTTTTTCCCGTCAATGCAGATGCGTTGTTAAAAGTGGTTAATGTTTCATCAAACCTATAATTGTACAAATAGGCTTTACCCAATTCAAACATGAAAGAGGCATCTGATTTATTGATTTCTTCAACCAGAAGTAAGTATTTCAATGCTTTCCAGGGTTCCTGGTTGGTATTCAGGTAACAAAGCCCTAAGCGGTCATTAAAGATAGCATTTGAAGTATCTTTAGCCTGCAGCTCTTTGTAAAGTTTTAAAGCCACCGCAAAACTATTCGATTTGAAATGGTAATTGGCATCGCGTTCCGTATTTTGCCCCGTGGCCATCATGAAAGAAGTCAGGGTTAAAACAATCAAAATTCTCTTTTTCATCTCTAAATCGTTTTATGTAAAAGGTTAACGTTTAAGTTTCGGATGCTGTCTTTGTATTTATTGTTGTAGATAAATGGTACGGATTACCTCTGTATCCCCTGTTTTAATGACCAGATTCTCGGAATACCCCTTGGAGTATCCATCGAATTTTACGTCAAGCCGATAGTTCCCTGGAAAAAGAGAACCAAAAAATTGTCCGCTCTCACCTAATACTGGGGCTTGTGAAATAATATTTCCAAACTCATCATAAATAGTTGCATAAGCTTTCAAAAAATCTTCAGAGTAAAGTACCGATTGGGTTTCAGAGCCAACCATTACTGTCCCAAATAAAATTACAGGTTGCGCCTCATCACCAAAAGTTAGTTTGTAAACATCCATTTTCCCATACCCTTCTTTACGGTTGGCCGCCATGTAAGCGGTTTTACCATCGGCAGTAAACGAGATGGTAGTATTATCAAGTGGTGTATTGATGGGCATACCCAAATTCCTGGGCCTAGTCCACGATTCGGTAGAATCGATATAAATGGTTTCATAAATATCATATTCCCCAATACCCTGATGCCCTTTGCTGGCAAAATACATTTTTTCCCCGTCGGAACTCAACGAAGGAAAGTTATCGTCATATTCAGTATTGATGGTACTCCCGATATTCTGCGAGGCACTCCACATGCCATTGGCATCCTTTTTTGAATAATAAATATCCAAACCACCCCGGCCCCCCCTGCGATCGCTGGCAAAATAGAAGGTCTTTCCATCAGGCGATAAACAGGCACCCATTTCAACACCTTCGGTATTCACATCGTTGGGTAATTCACCTTTAGCAGCAATTGTAAACTTCCCCCCTTTCCGGTTGACTAATTTAATGTCGTGGGTAGAATAATCACCGTCGGCATATTCCAGAATCTTATCACCCAGAGGGGTCATTCCTACCGATTCTTCATTATCGAAGGTGCTGACCTGTAATGCCTGGCTTTTTTGCCAAATCCCTTTTTTTTGTTCCGACGAAGAAACATTGGCAATATAATCTTCATATTCCGAAACATAAGTCCTGTTCGATGTATAGATCATTGAATTTCCATCAGCAGTAACAAAGGGCTGGTAATCGTCGAATTGTGAATTTATGGTGGTATCGAGCCGCTCAAAAGTCACATTAGAAGGGAAGTTAATCCGTTCCAAGGCATCGTAACACATTTCAATCAACCGGTCGGTTTGGTTGATGACATCTTCAGTTATTCCCATCATCTTATATTCATAAAAAGCCTCCACAGCTTCGGTAAACCTGTAATTGTACATGTAGGCCCGCCCCAAAAAATAAAAGGACCGGATGGGATAATTATTGTGCCCCACCACGAACTCGAGGTAAGGAATAGCTTTAGATTTATCGATGGTAGTTTCCGTGTAACAGATACCTATTTTGTAATTCAAATCAATATTCTTGGGATCGTTTTTATAAAGCTTCAGAAGGTTCTCCAAAGCAAATTCATAATCACCATCCCTGAGGCTATTCTCGGCATATTTTTGAGTTAAAACAATATCCATATCTTCTTGGGAATAGGCTGTTATCAGGCTGTTACAAAAAACCAATACCAAGATCAAGGCTTTACGCACCATTCTTACATCATGTTTTTTTAGTTCTATCCTTAAAAAAGCTCCTAAAGATATAAATTCTAGTTTAATTAATTGTAATTGACAGCATTTGCAACTGTTTTGCAGTCAAAGATACATCTTCCAAAGTATCTTAAAAATAAAAACCAAAAAAGTTTGGAAATGAACGGATCGAATAAAAAAAAACCGCCATCAGAAAATGGCGGTTTTACATATATCATGCTTAAAATTACCCATTAATCATCATTGGCATTAACAACATCAGTACATCTTCATGTTCCGATTCAGTTTCCAATGGTTCCAAAACTCCGGCACGGGTGGGATCGGACATGTTCATCACCACATCGGTCGATGCAAGGTTTGCCAAAATTTCAATGAGGAACAACGATTTGAATCCAATTTCCATATCATCGCCTTCGAACTGGCATTTTACACGCTCGTGGGCAGAAATGGAAAAATCGATATCCTGAGCCGAGACAGTCAACTGGTTAGCTGTTAACGAAAGCTTGATCAGGTTGCTGGCCTGGTTTGAAAACACCGAAACACGGCGCAAAGAATTGTAAAAATCCAATCGGTCAATCGTCAGTTTATTGGGGTTTTCTTTAGGGATGACCGCTTCGTAATTCGGGTAATTCCCTTCCACCAAGCGGCAAATTAATTTGTACCCGTTGAATTCAACCAAGGCATTTTTTGCGTCAAACTGAAGATTTACAGCACTATTGTCTTTAGGTAAAATGTTTTTCAACAGACCGGCTGGTTTTTGGGGCAAAATAAACGAAGCCTCTTCGCTGGCTTTTACATCGGTACGGCGGTAGCGAACCAATTTGTGTGCATCGGAAGCTACAAAAGTAAGGTGGTCGGTTGAAAGTTCGATGTTGATACCTGTCATTACCGGACGAAGTTCATCGTCAGAAGCAGCAAACAATGTTTTGCTTACCCCTTGCAACAGCACCTCGGCAGTTAAAGATACCGAATGCACGTTTTTCTTAATTTCAGGAAGTTGTGGAAAATCGGCACTATTTTGACCCATGATGCTGAACTTCCCGTTTTCAGAGATAATGTCCACCGTCAAGGTGTCTTTATCAATGTTAAACGTCAGGGGTTGTTCCGGGAACTCTTTCAAAATAGTGGTAATCCTTTTTGCATCAATGGCCACTTCGCCCGTTTCGTTTGAGCTTTCCAACGGAATGCGGGTAACCAGTGTAGTCTCCAAGTCGGAAGCGGTAACTATTAATTCGTTATCCTTTAACTGGAATAAGAAATTATCCAGAATGGGTAAAGTATTTTTTGAACTGATCACACGGCTAACTGCCTGTAAGTGATGCAACATCGATGAGCTTGAAATTATAAAATTCATATCAAAATATTTAGTCTATGAGGAACCAAAAATATTAAAAATTATTATCAATTAGTGGCAAATTAAAATCATTCTTTTAAGAAAGTTTCGCGGCCAACGAATAGCGGGTCGAAGACAAAATATTGAGCATACACAAATTCCTTGTCATTTAACAATAGAAAAAAATTATCCGGATCGTTTTTAATCTCTTGCCCAAAAAAGTCCAATCTTCCCCATCCCGGTTTATTGAACGCTTTCATTTGGATCGTATTCCCATTGTTCATTTTGGCGGTAATCACAAACACGGGCGGGCTGTTTTTAATAGAATCGAGGTATTCCATGGGTACATCCTCAATGTATTTGCTATAATTCTTTTTACGGAATTCCATCAGGTACTTTTTTGCTTTCAGGGTATCAAAGCTATGGATGGGTTCTTTTTCAGGGTAGGAGAACAATTCAAAATGATTGCTCCAGTGGGTTAGCTGAAATGATGATTTTTTATTTTTAAGATTCTCAACCGTAACTTCCTGAAGGTGTTCCAACGAGATGGCAAACACCGTTTGAGCTTTCCATTCATATTCCAAAGTAGAAAAACGGGTCGAGAGATACCCACGGAACCCGGAGATTTCAACAACAAAAGGGCTGGAAGAATTTTCAATTATCATATAAGTACCATAGGAATCCTGGGTGGGGCCGCCCACATAATACACCTTCACCCGTTTCCCTTTTTGGTAAATTTCAACCTTGGTCGATTTTACGGCCAGGCTTTTAATAATATTCTCTTGTGCCGCCTTAGCCACCGGCTCTTTAACCTGAATACGGTACATTGTTTTCAGCAAAATATTGACCAAATCTTGCCGGGCAACATATTCGGAATTTAACACCCAATGGTCGGTAGTCCGCTCCAGGAGAATGGATTGGTTTTCTTTATCAACCAAAAAAATCTTATCCACCAGTGCCGTGTCTTCAACGGCAAAATCGCGAAGTTCCTTTTTGATGGTGCTCTTGTTTTGTGTAGCTACTACTACCAATACCAAGATAACCAACAACACCAAAATCAAATACCTGAGATTCTTTTTGTTCATGAACATTTTATTGATTGTATTTTCTTTTTCGAATAAAGCTATAAATGACTCCCGATGCAATAACCAAGAGTATGGGCAACAAAACATTGATGAGTTGCCAGGTTAACCGATGCTCCAGAATCTTAGGCTTATCAAGCAACCGGAGTTTGTATTCTTTGGATCGGGCTTCCATCAGACCCTGCATGTCGCACAAATAATTAAGGCAATTAAGCATGAGTTCTTTATTGCCAAAGGTCTGGCGGGTATATCGATCGTAACCCAACGGCAACGCTTCTGTTTTTCCGGCATTCCGTTGCACCTGATTCCGGATAATATCGCCATCGGAAATCACAATTATTTTGGCAGGTTTGCTTTGGGCCAAAAAACCAATGGAACTGTTTTGCGATACCTCGGGTGCTACCCGATTGGCATATACTGAATGGAATGTGCCTTCCAGCAATATACCTGTGGGCAAAAACGGCTTATTAAACCGTTCAGGAACCATCTTTTCGCTGATGATGGATAAATCGACCAAAGCCGGAGAAGCCACCACCCGGCTATATTTTGAGGATGAAAGGATGATGCGTTTCTTTATCTTATCCGACGACCCCACGGTATCAATGACACTCACAAATTGCGATTTAACCATGTCGAGATTTCGGGTAATGGGATGGTTATCGGCCGGCACCAACAATGGGAAATAAATCCATGGGGCCGGACTGAATTCCGCCTGTTGGCCAGCCAATGCTGTGTTGACGGGAATCATGGCACATTGCATGTCCTGAATCAGGTTGTAATTGATGCGCACCCCATATTTAAACAACATATCTTCCAAATTCAGCGATTGGTTTAAAGCCAAAGTAGAACGCGAATAGGCCAAGCTGTCGAGGTTCACCACTACCGGATCAATCAACCACAAGATACTTCCCCCGTTCATCAGGTACTGGTCGATAATAAATTTGTCTTTTTCTGAGAATTCTTTTTCAGGTTTGGCAATCACTATTGTTTGGTACCTGTTTTTACCAAGCGTATCACGCAGACTGTATAAATAGCCATCAATGGTGACACGTTCCAAAATATAGTAGGAAGCTAAGGTATTGGCAATATCATCCACTTCGATGGGCTCCAACTCACCGTGACCTTCGATAAACCCGATTTTGGGCGGAACCAGGGTGGTCAATTTGTGGATGGCAAACGTAAGTTCGTATTCCAAGGCCTGGATGGATGCATTGAGATTCCCCTCGGGGGAGAAACCCACATAATTCTTTAAAATATTTACCGGAACCTCATTCCCACGATAAGATACAATGATACCCGGGAAGATTATTTTTTGGGTAGTCCCGCCATCCTGTTCTTTCACCTGAAGGTTGGTAGGTTCCAGTCCTTTCTCGTAAAGCTGCTTAAAAACCTCATTCCGCGTTTTTTTATCAGGACTGGCTGCCGGATCGATAAATTCGTACTGGATGTTATCCTCCCCATAGGCCCGGAATTCATCTAAAATCTCCCTCACTGAATTTTGAAGCCTCTGAAAACCTGCCGGCATCTCGCCATCGAGATAAACTTTAAAATAGAGAATGTCGTCAGTTTCCTGAAGCACCCGTTTGGTGTGCGATGACAAGGTGTATCGTTTATCGGCCGTTAAATCAATCCGGGTAAATAAATAATTTGACAAGATGGTCAGCAATACAATGATAGCTAGCGTTGTAACCAATTGAATGACGTGTTCTTTTTTAAGTTCTCTTCGTTGCATGCTATTTGTTTTTACCATTTGCGGCTTTGTAATTTAATTTTTGTCGCTGTGATGAACACGGCAATCACACTAAAAAAATAAATCAAATCACGGGTATCGGCCACACCCCGGCTTATTGATTTGTAGTGTCTGAAGATGCTCATCCCCTGCAAATAAAATTCCCCCTTCTTGTTTTGTAGCAACATACTTGCTGCATCAAATCCGTAAAAAAACAGAAAGACAAACACTATGCTTAAAATAAAGGCAACAATAGAATTCTCAGTCAATGAAGATCCAAAAATTCCAATGGAAACATAAACGGCAGCAAGCAAGATCAAACCAATGTAAGAACCCCAGGTACCTCCCACATCCATATTACCCAGAGGATTGCCCAACAAATATACCGATAAAAAATACATTAGAGTGGGCAGGATGGCCAAAACGGTAATGGTTAATGCCGCCAGGTACTTACTCCACACCACCCCTAAATCTGAAATAGGGCGGGTAAAAAGCAAATCAAGGGTTCCCGCCTTTTTTTCATCGGCAAACAGCTTCATGGTAATGGCCGGAATTAAAAACATGAAAATCCAAGGTGCCAACACGAAGAAGGTCTCCATGTCAGCGTATCCCTTATCTAACACATTATTGTCGCCGGGAATAACCCACATAAACAAACCGGTGGTAAGCAGAAAGACAATAACCACCAGGTAACCTGTTAACGAACTGAAAAACCCGACCACCTCTTTTTTAAATAATGCTGTCATATATTTTTTTTACAAACCACCACAAAATTATAGGATTTTTAAGACAATCAAATCTTTTTAATCATTCCCTTTTGTGAAGTGATTTTATCAAAATGGAACCTCCGTAACGAATTCAAGGTTATTGATTGTTCCCGGAAATCGGGCAAAGCTATCCGGTGACTGATTCTGCAAGAACAACTTTCAAACACCATATAATTCACAAGCCATCGGATGATTTGCTAGTTTAGGAAACATCTGAAAAGATAAAATATTGGGAATTATACCCGGATGCCTAACACGATGATGTCGTCCACCTGATCAATGTCGCCGCGCCAATCATCAATGTTTTTATTTAAAATTTCGCGCTGATCGGCCATGTTTTTATCCTGAATTTTGCCTAGCAATTCTTTGAATGGTTTCGATTTGAATTTTCCGCCGGTAGGGCCTCCAAATTGGTCGGCATACCCATCGGAGAAGATATAGAAAGTGTCCCCTTTTTGCAAATCCAATTCATTATTGGTAAAACTTTCTTTTTCTTTCACATAAATCCCTATGGGCATTTTATCGGCCTTTATTTCAATCAATTCACCGGCACGGAATAAATATAATGGGTTGTAGGCTCCTGCATATTGGAGTTTCATCTCCTCAAAATCAATCACACAAAGGGCAATGTCCATCCCGTCTTTGGCTTCGCCCTCTTTGCCGGTTTGGCCTAAAGTCCGCTTTACTTCTCTCCGCAAATCGTTTAAGATTAAATGAGCTTGCCATGTATTGTTTTTGTTCACAATCTCATTCAAAAACGAAACCCCCAACATACTCATAAAAGCTCCAGGAACGCCATGACCTGTACAGTCGGCAGCGGCAATAATTACTTTGTTCCCAACTTTGTTCATCCAATAATAGTCGCCACTAACAATGTCGCGGGGCCTGAAAAGGATGAAGTGTTCGGTTAGAATCTCTTGTGCCAGTTGGTTCGAAGGCAATATTGCCGTTTGAATCCGTTTGGCATATTTGATGCTGTCCGTAATTTCTTCTTTCTGCTTTTCAATTTCAGCCTTTTGAATTTCCAGCAAAACATTATCCCGTTTTTTCCTTTGATAACTCCGGAACACCTGGATGGAAAAAACGGAAACCACGAACAGGCCAATTAAAATAAACATGCGTACCAGTTTGTCCCTTTTTTGCTTTTGCTGATATTCCAATTCCTTTTGAGCAGCCAAAAATTCTTGTTCCTTTTGCTGTTTATCAAACTCGTATTGCATGCTCATTTGGGTGAGCAATTCCACATTCTGGTCGCTCTTTAAGCTGTCGTTCCAATTTTTATACAGCACATGGTTTTGGTAGGCTCTTTTGTAATCGCCCAACATGGCATAGGCTTTACTCAACTTATCGTGCGATACTTCCAAGCTCGAAAACGATTCAATTTCATCGGCCATTTCTTTGGCTTTGTTCAGATAATCAATCGCTTTCCGGTATTGTCCCATCAACAGATAAACCTCTCCGATTCCTTGATACGACAAAAGCATTTCATCTACATCATTCAGGTCCTGACTGTTGATGCCGATGCTTTTTTGATAAAACTCTAGAGCTATGGTTAGGTTTGAAACCAGTTGAGCCTCTTTCTCCTTTTCAAACCTCTTAACGTGGGTCTGGGCTATAAGGTTGTAAACCACCACGGTTCCCCGGATATCATTTATTTTGGTATAAATATCCAACGCGTTCTGATACACGATAAAGGCCGAATCGTAATTGTTTTTCTGAGTATAAATCCCTCCAAGGTTTCTGTAAGTATCGGCCAAGATGCGATTATCCTGCGATTGATTGGCAATGGCATTGGCACGCTTATAAAAACTCAGGGCGTGATCGTATTTCTCCTGCCCCTCATAAATGCCCCCAATGTTTGCCAGGGTAGAGGCAATCATCACCTGATCGTTCAGCAACTCGTTTATTTCCAGGCTTTTAAAATAATTCTCAAGAGCTTTTTCGTAATTCCCTTGATCATAAAAAACAGCCCCGATGTTGTTATAGCAATATGCACTTCCTTTTTTATCGCCTAATTTAGAACGTTGCCCCAGGCTCTCTTTATAATGTTTGATGGCTTCGCTAAAATTCGATTGGATGTGATATACCATGCCCACGATATTTTCAAAACTGGCCGAGTTATCTAAATTCTCTTCAATATCCTTATAAGGCAAGCTTTTTTGGTAATAAAACAAAGTAGAATCGAATTGATATTGTTGGTACATACATAATCCATATAGGTAATAGGACATTGCCAATCCCTTTCCAAATTTAATGGTTTCACCTATCGTAATAGCTTGCCGGGCATAGATTGCGGCCTTTTCGGCATCTGAATTTATGAATTCCTTTGCAAGGGTATTTAAAATGGTAATTCGGGAGGTATCTTCGGTAACGTTGTTTAATTGAGTTAACAAATCCAACACAAGTGTCCGATTCTCCTGAGCCCTTAACATTATTGAGTTAACAGTAATAAAAAAAGTGATGAAAAAAACAAATTTGTGCATTAAAAATCCGATTAGTTTTTTCAAAGATAGTTGTTTATTTTTTTAAAAAAAATCTATGATAACCCTTTCATTGATAACTGAATCCGTTTCCGGGTTGCATCAATCTCCACCACTTTCACTTTCACATGCTGGTGAAGAGCCACTACTTCCGAAGGGTTCGAGATGTATTTGTCGGCCATTTGCGATATATGCACCAGGCCGTCCTGATGGACCCCAATATCGACAAAGGCTCCAAAATTGGTGATGTTGGTTACAATCCCCGGAAGCACCATCCCCAACTGTAAATCGTTTATGTTATGTATCCCTTCGGCAAATTCAAATACTTTAATCTGCGTCCTGGGATCGCGCCCGGGCTTTTCCAATTCCTTAAAAATATCTTGCAAAGTAGGTAATCCAACCTCCTTGGTGATGTAATTTTCCAGTTTCATTTTTTGCCGCAATTCTTTTTCCTTTATCAAATCTGTTACGGCGCAACCCAGGTCTTTGGCCATTTTATCAACAATGGTATAGCTTTCGGGATGCACGGCACTATTATCTAATGGATTTTTAGCTCCCGGAATCCTTAAAAATCCGGCACATTGTTCAAAGGCCTTCTCCCCCATCCTTGGCACTTTCTTGATCTCGATCCGTGAACCAAAAGACCCATTTTCCTTCCTGTAATCCACAATATTCTGGGCCAATTTGGGACCCAAGCCGCTCACGTAAGCTAACAGGTGCATACTGGCCGTATTCACATTTACTCCCACCGTATTTACACAGCTTTCCACCACAAAGTCAAGGTTTTCCTTTAACCTCCCTTGATCTACATCGTGTTGGTATTGCCCCACTCCAATAGATTTTGGATCCAATTTTACCAATTCTGCCAGGGGATCCATCAACCGCCGACCAATGGAGACAGCCCCACGCACGGTAACATCGTATTGCGGAAATTCCTCCCTAGCCAAGGCCGATGCTGAATAGATAGATGCCCCACTTTCATTCACCATAAAAACCTGAATATCTTTTTCAAACCTTACGGTTTTAATAAACGATTCGGTTTCGCGGCTTGCGGTTCCATTACCAATGGCAACGGCATCAATTTTATAACTATTTACCAACGACTGTATTTTTTTTGATGCCAACACCTTTTCATTCTGCGGAGGGTGCGGATAAATGGCTTCGTTATGCAGTAAATCTCCCTGTTCGTTCAGGCAAACAATTTTACAGCCGGTACGGAACCCAGGGTCGATAGCCAGAATCCGCTTTTGTCCTAAGGGAGAAGCTAATAAAAGTTGACGCAGGTTGCGGGCAAAAACCTGAATGGCCTCTTCGTCGGCCTTTTCCTTAAAAAGTTTTTTGAATTCATTTTCCATCGATGGCTGGATCAACCGCTTGTAGGAATCCTTGATGGCTATCCGGATTTGTTCCGAGGAATGCGTGTAGCCTTTCACAAACTGATTTTCAAGCACCTCGTCGCAATCTACATCAGTATCTACCACTACTTTTAAAAAACCCTCGGCTTCGCCCCTACGAATGGCAAGCATCCGGTGTGATGGACATTTTTTTAAGAGTTCGGAAAATTCAAAATAATCCGAAAATTTGATACCCTCCTCCTCTTTTCCTTTTATGACTTTTGAGGTGATGAATGCCTCCCTGTTAAACATATTCCGGATTTTTTGCCTTGCCTGCTGATTTTCGCTAATCCATTCCGCGATAATATCCCGGGCACCCTGCAATGCCATTTCCACAGAATCAACTTGCCCGGTTAAAAATTTGGCCGCCCAGGTTTCCACATCGCCCGATTGTTGTTTCATAATCAATTGAGCCAAGGGTTCTAATCCCAGTTCTTTGGCAACTGTGGCCTTGGTTCTTCGTTTTGGTTTATACGGTAGGTAAATATCTTCCAATTCCACCGGATCGAATGTGTTTTCGATTTTCCGTTTCAATTCATCCGTAAGTTTCCCTTGTTCAGCAATAGTTTCCAGAACGGTGGTTTTGCGCTTTTCCAGTTCATCGAATTTTTTATACCATTGACCGATTTCATGCACTGCCACTTCATCAAGTCCCCCGGTCCGCTCTTTACGGTATCGGCTGATAAATGGAACTGTGGCTCCTTCAGTTATTAAACTCACTACAGCTTTAACCTGAACGGTTGAAATTTGTAGTATTCTGGCGATTTCGGAAATATATTTTTCCATACAATAAATAGTTTGACCACAAATAAAAGAACTTTTTTTAAAATTCAACGGATCCTGTTTTGAACAATGCCCCCTAAAAAATAAAACTGTTTTTTCTGAACCAATAGGTTAAAATGTAGGTTATATGTTCGAAAAAATAAATTTAAAATTAAACAATAAAGAAAAAAAGTTAAATTTGCCTTCCCAAACGTTCGTGGAAGAAAAGTTTCCATTTATAAAAGTATTGGAACTTTTAACTGCTTTGAAATTTTGGAGAATTGTTTAATTTATATTTTTACTTTTTATTAATTATTATTTACTAACCCAAAACTAGGAAAATTATGAGAAATTTTACCTTATTGCTTGCTTTTCTGGCGTTTACGGGGATGACCTTTGCACAAAGTGCAGATTGCGGGTTAACCGTAGGCGGCAAAGTAGAAAAATCTGTGGCAACACAACAACCGAAAGCTTTCGGTGATGTTATCTGGTCGGAAGATTTTAACGGCGACAAATGGGCTGGAACCGTTGTTGAAGATGGTGCCGGCTTTTTGTTAGATGTTGAAGCTACGCTTCCCGAAGGTTGGTCAATTGTAGACAACAATGAATTAAATTATTTTTGGCACTGGTCAAATGTAGGACCAAGAGGTAGGTATACATCGCCAGGAGTAACTTCAGCCAATGCTGCTACAGCTTCTTTTGTTCCAAGAGCTGATGTAGTGGATGCTTTAGCTTCTATTGCATCTGTTGACAATGGATTCATGCTTTTGGAAAGTGATTATTTTAACACCAACCCTGCAACTGGTCTTATCTCTTCAGATCCAATTGACATGGATGCAATTCTGGAATTTGGCCCCATTGATATGACCAATGCCCCGGGAGCTATTTTCAGCTTGAAAACTATGTACCGCACTTGTTGCTCATGGGATCGTCTGCTCGGTTTAGCTGTTGGTATTCCTGATGGAGCTGGTGGCATTACCTGGAGTGATGAAATTGCATTGAACATCCTTACTCCAAACAACACTTACACATATACTTCAGAAAGAGATGTACATGTAAATATCTCCCGTGTAACTGCCGGATCTTCAGCTATTGTGACCGCCGGCCAACCCGAGGTGTATTTCCGTTTGCACAAAACTGCTGCCAGCCACTATTTCTGGTTGGTTGACGACATTACCATTTATGAACCTCCAACAAACGATTTGATTGTTGAAGACACCTGGTTCGATTACATGTACAATGCATTAGATCCAGATTACGCCCAAAGTAGCGATGCTTCTTTCAATTTCTGGGGTGGTTATACCCAAATTCCACAAAGTGTGGTAGCAGGTTTTGTTCAATTCCGTGCTGCAGTAAACAACAATGGTACTGCCGATGCAGTTGATGCAAAAGTTAATGTACTTATTGAAAAAGATGGTGCTGAAGTATATAATGTATCTTCAACTCCAAAAACCGTAGCAAAATTTTTACGTGACACTTTAATTGCTGCTGCAAGTTACACTCCTGCTGATTTAGGATTCTACCAAGTATCAATGACTGTAAATATGAATGCTGATGACGAAGCCTATTCAAACAATGCTGAAGGTTATGACTTTTCTGTGGTAGAAGATCTTTACTCTAGGGTAACTCCTGGTGCAGAAGACGATTATGCATCAGCTGGTCCTCGCGACTGGGCAAACGGTGGTTTCGATGGCGATGTTTGTGCACAACCTTACGATTTCCCAACATCTGTGGCACAAGTTGCTTTGAAAGCTATAAAAGTTTATTTCCAGATTCCTTACAGTGATGCAGAAATTGCTGCTATCGAAGCTGGTGAATTTGCCATGTACGGACGTATATACAAAATTGACGAGGCTGGTGACATTGTAGATGCTGGTATTGCTTCTGATTTATACACCGTTCAAATCAGTGATTCTGGAACTTGGGTAACCTTAGATCTTCTTGATGAAGGCAATTTGGTCGTTCCTGGTGGTCAAACATATTATGCCGGTATTGAAACTTACACCGGTTCTGCAGATCAAAGCTTGCGTTTTGAAATTGGTGCCGATCCAGATGCTGCAAAACAACCTTCACAAGGTGGTTTGATTTACATGACTTCACAAGGTAACTGGTACTTAACCGGCGACAATTATGCTATTGACTTGGTATTAAATACCAACCCGGTTGATCCTAATATTACCCTTACTTTCAATGTTGATATGACACAACCTATTGAAGCCGGAGGATTTATAGTAGGAACTGATGTGGTTTATGTAACAGGAAATTTCAATGGCTGGGATGAACCAGGTACTGGTGAATCGTTGATTTTAACTGATACTGATGGAGACAAAATCTACACTGTTAGTCTAGAAATAGCCAAAAATTATGGTGAAGTTCAATACAAATACTTCAAAAATACCGGTTGGAACGGAGGCGAATGGGCTGGTGAACCAAACCGTATCATTACCATTGCCGATGTTGATTTTACAACAAATGACACTTGGGTATGGGTAGGAATTAATGATATGGATTTGAATGCCGTTTCAATTGCTCCAAATCCATTCAATGGTACTTTGGTTATCAACAATGCTGAAAAAGCAGTTCAAATTGTGGTAAGCAATGTATTGGGTCAAAAGGTAATGACTGTTAGCGAAATCAGCAACCATCAAGTGGTTTCAACTGAAAGCTTGAGCAAAGGTGTTTATTTTGTAACTATTGTTGACCAAAACAACAACACAAGAACTGAAAGAGTGGTTAAACAATAATCATTTGTTTAGATATTAAAAGCCCGCCAAAAGCGGGCTTTTTTGTATGTCTTACTTTGAGTAAAATTGACAAAAGAATTACCTTGCTTCAAGTATAAATTAAAAAACATCCTTATGAAATAGCCATAAGCACAAATTTGCATACCAACAGCGAATGATTATTTATGGCGTATTCCATCTGACCTTGATATAAAAATTTATATGACTATCGGGAAAGATAAACAAATTGGTTATATTACAGAAAAACTTTTGATGTGAATCTAATCAAATTTATTGAAAACTTTCCGGATGAAGCATCCTGTAAGTTGAAATTCAAGGAAATGCGGGATCAAG
>Ga0209016_1000552_pt1 | contig 42774 bp, 68 predicted proteins | sample EPASupsiteSAE305_FD_187265 | JGI IMG/M metagenome (GOLD analysis project Ga0209016, IMG submission 187265) | Bioremediated contaminated groundwater microbial communities from EPA Superfund site, New Mexico - SAE3-05 (SPAdes) (version 2) | ecosystem: Environmental > Aquatic > Deep subsurface >... | reverse complement strand
GTTCTACAAAGAGATACTGCAAGGTAAAGAGTATGTAGAACTTATTCATTCTTCCGAAAAAGAGATTGGACGTCAAAAAATGCTTGCCCTACTGGGTAGTAAAATTGCATCAGTCGATCTAGAGCGTATTTACCGTAGGTCAGACGGTAGTAGTTTTTGGGGGCGACTCACAGGAAAACGCTTTTATGATGCCAAAGGTGTAGAAATTGGGCTTGTTGGTGTCATTGCCGATATTGATGACCGCAAATACATCCAACAATGTGAACAGCACCATAAACAAATTTTACAGATGATTGCCAACACATCACCTCTTTCTACGATTTTACATGCGATGATTGGAGATATAGAAGCCATCCATCACCATCGTATAGGATGTAGTATTGTTCTTTTTGATGAAACAAACCATAAATTGACCCTTGGTGCAACATCGAATGCCCTTGAACTTTTAAATAGCACCATCATCAATGCAGCACGTAACAATGATGATTTTTTAACCCATCTGATGCACCTATCCCCTCAACCTCATCTTTTTAGCTCGCTCAATCAAGAAGCATGGTGGTATGAAAACATAAAATGCATCACTCTTGAGAATGCTGAACATTGTTGGTTAAATCCTGTTGTTTCAGCCTTTGGAAAACCATTAGGTCTTTTCATTATCTGTGCATTACAACATCAACCGCTTACACTTCGCGAAATGAAGCTCATCGAAGATGAAGTACAATTTATAGCGCTGGCTATTGAGAAAAGCAAAAGCGATGCAAAACTAAAACTAGCCGCAAGTGTTTTTACGTATGCTAAAGAAGGTATCATTATCACCGACCCCTATGGGACAATCATTGAAGCAAATGACGCTTTCGTACGCACAACTGGATACCCTCTTTCTGAAATCATTGGTAATAATCCCCGTATCTTAAAATCTGGCAGACAAGAGATGCCTTTTTATACACAAATGTGGCAAAGCATTCTTACTGCAGGAAATTGGCAAGGAGAGATTTGGAATCGCCGTAAAGATGGCAGTATTTACGCAGAAAGGCTTACCATCAGCGCTATCAAAGACAGTGAAGGTGAAGTTCAAAATTTTGTGGCACTCTTTACGGATATTACTACTATGAAAGAGCATGAGGAAGAACTCGAACATCTTGCACAGCACGATGCGCTAACATCTCTGCCTAATCGTATATTACTCTGGGATAGATTGGGACAAGCCATCGCTGAGGCACAGCGTTACAATGCCCATTTAGCCGTTTTATACATTGACTTGGATGGATTTAAAGAGGTCAATGATACCTATGGTCATAATGTTGGAGATGAACTTCTTATCGCTGTCTCTAAACGCATTACAAGTCTATTGCGCAAAAATGAGACGATTGCACGCTTAGGTGGTGATGAGTTTGTAGCCCTGCTCACTGATCTTAAAGAGCCTTATGAGTGTGAGCCTATTGTCAAGCGTATTTTACAGTCCATGAACGAGGTTATTGAAATTCACGGTATTGATCTATCGATCTCAGCGAGTATAGGTATCAGTTTTTACCCTGATGATTCTCTAGGTGCAGAAGAGTTAATTTTGCATGCGGATAAAGCAATGTACTATGCGAAACAATCAGGCAAAAATTGCTATGCCTTTTTCAGCCATCTCGATACATAACGCCTAGATTTTTGTGCGAGACTCTAACGCCTTAGATAAAGAGAGCATATCGACATTTTCAAGATGAACGCCTGTGGGAACACCTTGCGCAATCTTTGTAAAGTGAAGTGAGTGGTTCTTGAGTTTATCTTCAATAAATAAAATCAATGCATCACTTGCTAACGATGGTGTCAGTGCAAAAATCATTTCTGTTACACCTTCTTTGACAATACTTTCAAGTTTTTCAAGCGTCTCTTCTTCGAGATCACTAAGCACAAAATAACGTCCGTCAAAAAGTTTATGCTCTTCTAATACAAAAATATCTTTTGCACTCTCCACCACACACAATTTTTGCACATCTCTTCTATCATCAAGGCAGATATCACAAATTTCATGTTCACTCAATGCTCCGCAACGCTCACATTTACGAATACTTTTAATAGCACTTTCAATGGCATTGGCAAGTTTCATGGCTGAAAATGTATCGTTTAAAACAAGATGATAAGCAAACCTAACGGCAGACTTTCGTCCAACCGTTGGAAGTTTTTCAAAAGCTTCAACCAGCTTATTGAACTTCTCTAATCCACGCATCATGCTACGCATCCTTTGGCAAAATCAATACTAAATTGGTGCAGACCATCTTCATAGCGGTATATCACCTCTAAACCATGTTGGGCAATGATATTTTTAACGATATACAATCCAAGACCTAGTCCACTTCCACACGCTTTGGAACCAGAAACGAAAGGCTGGAAATATTCATCAATTGCCATCTTAAGAGGTTCGCCTTCATTAGCGATAATAACAGTTTTATTGTCACTTCGAACATAGACTTTATGACTGAGACTATGTTTCATCGCATTGTCCATCAGATTTTTAAGCGCTAATGCCATCAAATCAAAGTCAACGACCACTTCAAAATCAAAATCACCTTCGATTTTCACCAACTCCTCTTTTTTCTGATCATCCAACATCAAAAGATCAACCGCTTGGTCAATCACATGCATCAATGGATACTCTTTAAGCGCCAAATCGTATCGTTTAGAAGTAATCTGCTCAATTTTTGAAAACTCAGAGATAAGAAGGTCTAACCGTGCAAAAACACCTACGAGTCTTTTTTTCGCAGTTGCGTCTTCTAGCATCTCCGCTACAATACGCCCTTTGCCAATAGGCGTTTTAAGCTCGTGCATGATAGTTCGTAAAAAAAGTTGCCTGGAGTTAATAAGGTCGTGTATCTTTTTAACAGCCCTATCGAATTCATTGGCCACTTCACCAATTTCGTCATTGGAATTGCTTTTACATTCAATCTCTAAGTCACCACATGCAAACTTACGTATTTGAGAACTGAGTGTCTTCAAAGGAGCAATACTTTTAAAAATAGAAACATACATGTATAGTAAAATCAAAAGAGCAATCACAAAAACGACCCATAAACTCTCATTGAAATTCTTGTAGTCTTGGCTCTCTAAAAGAACACTGGATTCAAAATTATCGATGAAAAGATAGTAACGGTCATTATAGACAATAGAAGAAAAACGACTAATGGGTGAAAGTTTCTGAAAAATTACAACACCATTAGCGAGTACGGAATCACGTAAGTGTTTACTGGAAACTTTTTTAAGACCAAAGTTATTAAAATATTCCTCAATGTCGCCTGGCTGTACATTGTTACGGTACATCACTAACAGGTAGTTAACCGACTGAATTTGGCGCTGCTTCATATTTTCTAAGTTTTTATCACTTTGATGCTCAAGTAAAAGAGCAAAAAACATTGCCAACAAAAAGAGTGAGAGAAAAAAGATCGCGCTGATCTTGTTTAAAATCGAATTTTTAATCATCCAACCAGCTTATATCCAATCCCTCGAACCGAGTGGATGTATTCAGGGTTTTTAGAATCATCATTGATTTTTGCACGCAAACGACCAATGATAACATCTAGGCTTTTTGAGCCTTTGTCTTTGAGTGATTTACAGTTATACACAAGCTGCTCACGAGAGATAGAAAAACCATTTTGTTTAATCATATAAGAGAGTATCTCATACTCTGCAGGTGTTAGACTTAAAACTTCATTTTTAAAAGAGATCTCATGGCGCTTTTCATCCACAAAAAAGACACTTTGTGTTTGTTGCTCTTCAGGGGTAGAGCTTTTTTTATAACGACGAATCAAACTTTGAATACGCGCGTACATCTCTTTAGGATCATACGGTTTTGGAAGATAATCGTCCGCACCAATTTGAAGCCCAATCACTTTATCGCTAATATCGCTACGTGCAGAGGAGATAATAATAGGAATATCATATTTTGCAACAACCTCTTTACACACTTCAAGTCCATCCATACCTGGCAAGGTAAGGTCTAAAATAAGAAGATCATACTTCTTAATTCCAGCACTTAAGCCCAAATAAGGATCTGCATAATTGGTAATTTTAATATTGTATTTTGCGAGGTATTCACTCAAAATCTCTGCAAATTCTTCATCATCTTCTATCATTAAGACATTAATCATTCTCTAACCTCATTTAGGTTTTTTATAATTATACTGAATTTGGAAGAGTTTTAAAAAAAGAAGACCTCCGAAGAGGTCTAAAGGGGTATTACAATAAATTCTTATTTACTTGCGGGTGCAGCAGCAGGAGCCATAGGCATAGGTTTTTGTGGTTTTTGTGCCATCAATGTTTTAAGCTCAGCACGTTGTTCTTTGGTTAAGAGATTAAATACTTTTTCCATGTGATCTGCTTGAAGCGCTAACATCTTCTCGTGCATTTCATTATGAATCTTGATAAACTCTTTTTTGTTAAAAGAATCTGCACTCATCAAATCTTGCATTTTTGTCATCATTTTTGGATCACGAATTTTAGTCATTTCTAATTTCATTTCACTCTGTAAAACAGCTAGCTTATGACGTTGATCGTCTGTAAGATTGAGTTGCATAAGCTGAGGCATCATGCCACCTTTACCACCCATCATCATACCGGATCCACCCATGCCACAGCCGCCTTGCATCATTCCCATACCTGATTGCATATTTTGGCATTGACCGCCACCAAATGCGAAAGCGCTCGTTGTGCCAAGCGCAACTAATGTTGCTAGTGTTAAAATTGTCTTTTTCATTGTGTACTCCTTAAAAGTTTTATGATGAAATAATACGCTCCTGCTCTTAACGAGCTTTTAACGGTTTGTTAATCAACCTTAACGAGTTTGGCTCTATATTTAGGTTGTTAAAAGAGTACACAATTTTTTGTGTGTCAAGATTGTGCCAACATATTTCCTAATCTCTTAGCATCATTCTCATCATGAATATAATGTGCATAAACTTTATTAATCATATTCAGCGAAGAATGACCTAAAAAATACTGTATCAATGTTGGATCTTCTCTTGACTTCATTAGAAGGCTTGTGAATGTATGCCTTGTTGAATGTAATGTGTTTCTTTCAAACCCTTTATTAACCAAAAAGCGTGAAAAGCTCCTTGCATAAGCCTCATATTTATATGAAAATATCTTATCTCTTTTTTTATCAATAGTTAAAAGATAATCTCCAAGAGGTTTTAGCAAATCAAAACTTCTTTTTTTACCGCCTTTTGGTAGATTTTCCATTTTTCCGTTCTGTATAGAAGTACGATTAATGAAAATCATATTGTTTGAAATATCACTCCATCTTAAAGCAACAATTTCTCCAGGTCTTGCACCAGTAAAGAACGCAAAGTACAAAAACGTCTTTAACTCACCTTCTGCTTTTTCTAAAATTTGATGCATTTGTATGAGGTTAAAAACTTTCTTTTCTTTGTTTTTAACTATCGGCTTATCAGCCAAAGGAACTGGATTTTTGTCAATTATTTCTAATCTCATAGCTTCTTTAAAAGCCATCTTTATAGGAACTAGATATAAATTAATCGTAGCGCTAGAAAGACCTTCTCTCTTTAAAGAATTTACGTAATTTTCAATATTCTTTACAAAAATCTTCTCAATATTTACATCACCCATAATAGAGTAGAATTTATTTACTGCTTTTTCATAGGTAACAAACGTATTGATTTTTTTGTTTTCCTTAGCTTTTTTCAGAACAATGTCTGTAAATTCGCTCATTTTGTACTCTCGAAATTCTACACCATACTTTATTTTACGCTCAATTTCAGGTATAATATTTCTCTTTACATAAGCGATATTTGCCTTAGATTCTTGGAGGTTGAGTGACCTTCTCACCCTCCTTCCACTTTCTTCTGTGTAATCCACATAAAGAACTTTTTTACCATCCTTGTTAGGACGAGAGTAAAGCTTTACTTCCATTTTGGTAGCTCCATTCTTCTAACAAGGCATCTCTATACCACATCACAATTTTATCAGATTTTTTGTAATAGTGATATTTGTCACGATAAAAACCTCTGTTCCTACGCTGCTTCATTGTGTCTGCTGAAACTCCAAGAATTTGACCTGCTAAGGCATCTCCTTTAACTTCTGTAGGGTACATAATTCTCTTTAATTCAACACCCATGAAAGCAACGAGATACTTAGCGGTTTGTTTCGCTTGTTCTTGTATCTCGTTTTCGCTCATCTTTCACCTCAAAATGGTATTTCATCGTCATTAATGTCAATATCAGGTATATCATGGATTTTTCCATCAGGTGTACGAACTGATACGTTTGGTCTTGACTGTTGCTGTTCATTTGCGCTGTCTTGTCTGCTATCCATCATCTGTAATGTTTCAACGGTGATAGAGTGCTTTGAGCGCTTTACACCTTGCTGGTCAGTCCATTGATCGAGTTTTAAACGACCTTCAACATAGATTTGACTACCTTTTTTAAGATATGGTTGTACGACTTTTTCTGCTAACCCACCAAAGACAACGCAATCTATAAAACAAACAATTTCTTTGTCTTTTTGTTTCTCGCTTGAAGCTACCCCAAAGCTAGATACACATGTTCCACTTGGAAGATATTTTATTTCAGGACCTCTTGTAAGTCTGCCTATTAAATTAACCCTTGGTAGCATCACTATTCCTTATGTCTTTAATTGCATTAAAAATATCATCTTCACTAATATCAGAAGTTTCAAAATCTCCTTCCCATGCTTCAAAAACTTCTTTGGCAATTTTTAGAAGATCATTGTCTTATAAATCTCTGATTGTTGGTCTATTTTGTGTCATTTTCAGATACCTCTACGATTTCAGCTTCTTCAAACATGGCGTTCAAATCAATGTCATCTTTTTTATCTCGATGATCTTCAATTGCTTTAATGTCCATTTGGTTATCAATTTCTACCGCTCTCCCAAAATCTTCATTCATCGCTGTTTTTGACAAAATATACTTAATCGCTTTGCCCTGGAACATCTCTAATCCCCAATCTGTATAAGGGCTATATCCTCCTTTTTTAACCGATGGTGATACACCTGCAATTTGGTTTAATTTTCCGATACTTACAAAAGCATTACTAATTACACCTGTATTGATGTCTTTAACAGCTACCAAAACACCTTTTAGATTATCTTTCACCCATTGCGGCTGATACTCTTTACGCTCATCATGGTTTGGTTTAAAAACAACAGTCTCATCAAATCCATTATCAATCAATTCAAATTCATCGCATTTAAAAATAGGCTTTGCTTTGACTGATTTTCCGTTACGTTCTGCAAGTGCCAACCACCCTTTATAACCGATCTGTGCTTCTGCATCTTGTTTATACTTCACGATGTATGCCTGCCCTAATCCTTTTGCAAGTGGCAATCCAAGTTCAGCGATCATTAATGCTGATTTTACGATTGATGCAGGAGTACACGTATTCAAACTATTATCAAGTGCAATATTAAGAAGTGTTGCTTTGAATTTGCTCGCCTTATCTTCGTTTTTTGAGAATAGTGAATTTAAACGATCTGTGATCTCTTTGCTATTCATAATTCCGGTGATTTGATTTTTTCTTTCAATAATAGCGCTCAATTTATGCTCCTTGGTAATAAACGTAATTTGGTAAAGTAAGTGTTTGAACGACTGTAAAATCGTTTTGGTCTTTGTAAAGCGGTGCCGTGAACTCGTTAATCTTGCCACTACTGATAAGCTCTAAAGCTTTTTTGTATTGTGTACGTCCATGTTCGATTGAAACATCGTCAAGCTCATAAAGTCCAATCATAAAAGGCTCTTTTGTTTCAATAGCCACGAACATGAATTTATCCGCCTTCATTCCAAGGCTTCTAAGCGTGTCCATGTAAAAAGCTGTTTGAATGTGATACCCAAAATTGGCGATAGATTTTATGAAACCATCTCTTGATGCATCGGCTGTTGTTTTTACATCAACGATAATGCCTTTATCTTCGATATAATAATCAGGTCTGCATCGCACAGGTACACCGTAAAGTTCACTAAAATAGCTTTGTTCTGCCTCACCATTTTTGAAAAATGCACCGGCTATCTCTTTGGCTATTTGAGCGCACCATTTTGCTTTTTCAAAATCTTCACTATTTAAAAGCGTTTTGCTTCCGTGTTGTATCATAAACTGTGAATAAAGTTCTTTTCCCTCTTTCGTTCTCTTATCAATCTCTGGCATGATCGCAAACTCTTTTTCAAACTCGTCAGGCTCTAGGAGCAACTTATGCACGCAACTTCCAAAATCCATATTCTTTGTAGGCTCTTTTTTAACTTTTGCTAAAAATTCATAAGGATTTTTTAGTATCGTTTTTATTTGGCTGCAACTGATCTCACTTCGTGAATGATATTCTTCATTTGTCATTTATTTTCCTCATATAGTTTCTTGCAAAACATGCCATATAGCTCAGGCTCGAACATCTCTTTGTATATGGTAGTTTCATTGATACTGTATTTTTTGCTTAACTGGAATATTTCGTTAATCTTCTCTTTGATAGGCTCGCACATTTCAGATACGATCATTAAACACTCATCATATTCATCTTCTTTGCTCATTTTAAACCTTTAGGCTATAATGGCGAAGAGTTTTATTAATCCGTCTGCAAACATTTAATAAAACTCACGCCCTCGCATTCAATCTTACGATAACCCTAGGCTCTCGTAATTCTTTTAACTGATCTCTCAGAAACTCATTAGCATTTTTTTGATTTTCGATAGTTTTCTGTTGATCTTTGACGATTCTGTGAAGCTCTACGTTTTGGCGTAACACCTTCTTAAAATCATTAGCATCGATCACAACCTCGAAACCATCTTTGAAAATGTCAGCTAAAAACTGATCTTCGCTCAACTCAACATCAGGCATCATATCTTCCTTTCAATTTTTAACTTTGAGGCTGGATATTGACTATCCAAATGTCTCAAAATAACAGTTTTTTCGCATTCATCGCCTTTTACATAAGCGTTTAGCCAAAATACTTTAGGCATTGTTTTCTCCTTTGTGTAAGTTCTTAAAAAGTGAGTAGCCCATTACTGACGCATTACGTTCTCGTCTTAGGTTTTATTTTTATTGCTATAAGCAATGTTCAAAAGTACCATACTTGAACAGACCACTTGACTACTCACCATTTAAAAACTTGATGGCACGTGCAAAACCTTTTTTTCTCGAATTAACATGTGCTATTGTTGAATGCTTAATGCCATCAAATAAACCCTCGATCAGAACACGCACAAAACCATTGTTTTCATCAAATAAACACTACTTAATATATTGTTGTTGAATGTGTCATGTTCTCAGTGGGAGGTTAAAACACACTACCGTCACCCCGTTATGCCTAGTGACCGATGATCAGTGTCAGCGCTGTATTCATAGTGTGTTTTATAAAACCTACGGTCTGACTAAATAGGCTTTATAAATCTCTTATGTTCAAGGTGGCTTTTTACCGAACAACTCATGTTCCACCGCGTAGGACGCTTCGCTAAACGTCTCAAAGCCTTTTTTTGTATGGTTTTGTTTCCATAGACACTTATAAAAATGAGTTTTAACAACTCAACTAGAGCCACCATTGTGACTCTGTTCAGGTGTTAAGCTGATTTTGAATAATCGAATGATTGAATAAGATCAATAACTCTGATTCTGTTTACGAAGTCAATCGCTTGATCAAATTCTATAGATGGTATCTCGCTGTATCTTGGTACCGTGAATCTACTTTTTACTAATCTCCAAACAGCACGATAGAGAGGAGATAAATCTTTTTCACCATTGCTTAATGAAAATACTTTTTGATTGACTGCATCTTTTAGGCGTTTTTCTTGCCAACCTTCAAGACGTTTAGTTTTCTCAAGTGCTTCTAATCTGTTGTCATGCTCTTTTGCAACTTGAAACATTTGTTCAAGAATTTGAAGAGGTGATGATTTTTGTTGTTCTCTTAATGCATTTTCCATTTTGTTAAACCCATCAATAAAATCAAGCTTGAAGTTTTCAGCTTTTTCACCTGTAAAACCCATTACAAGAAATGTGAAACCATCTCTATTCATTTCATACATAGGCATTTCTCTGTTTTGAGAATTTATGTATGAGGACTGCACGAAATTGTGCTGTGCTCTTTCACTCATTTCTCTAATGTCTTGTAAAACCCTTCTGTGTTCTTTTTCAAAAACCTTAGCAACATCTAAACTCGTTGCAAACACCTTTCCATCTTTCGCTACCAAATTAACTGGTATATTGTTGATAACTAATGCGCTCATGCGATCTCCTTTTCTTTTATGTATCCAAGTCTTTTGATAATTTTGAAGGCTTTGAAGGCATCGCTCCCACTTTTGAAATGGTCGCTTTTCTTTTTCGTGATTGCAACTATTAAAGGAAGGCGAATATCTTCTTTTCTTGCGAATTCTGCGAGAGATCCATAATCCTCACGAATTTTTGAAAGATTTAATTCAATCATTTTTAACCCTTTTTGGTGTATGGTATTAAACTTTTTTCGATTGTTTGTCGATTTTGTTTGCATGAAAGAATTATAGTGCAATTTCGCATCATTTGTCAAGAGTTTTAATGCAATTTCGCATAAAAGGATAAAACATGGACTCTAAAATGCTCGTTGCAAATAGAATAAAATTGTTAAGAGAAGATATGAAAATGTCACAAGATGAGTTCATTGAGAGACTATCAATATCCAAAAGAACACTCGCATCTTACGAGGCTGGAGAGACTTCTCCAAACTTTCAAAAAGCATCACATATCGCAAGTCAATATAATGTAAATAGTGAATGGCTGACAAACCCATTTAATTATAAAGATGACGAACCAATACCTTACATAAATGCAATTTCGCATGACAAACCATCATATTCACCACAAAACAATCTAATTACCGCTACAAAATTATCCCCACATGTATCCGCAGGAAATGGCTCAAACATAGAGAGCATAGATAGTGTTGAAAAGATGGGCGAGTTCGTTCTTGATATTTGCACCTTTAAAACACCACCACCAAGCAAGCTTTTCGCTATGCAAGTGGATGGATACTCAATGATACCAATGGTTTTTCCAGATAGTTGGGTGGTGTTTGATGATAGTACATGTTTTAAAGGTGATGGTATGTATGTCATCAACTGGCGTAATGTTCTTATGGTAAAATTACTACAAGTTAACAGCGATGGGATGCTTAGAATAGTATCTGCAAATAAAGACTATGAGAGTTATACCGTTGAGCCTGACGATCAAAGTGTTTTTAGAATTTTTGGAAAGGTACTAAGGACAATAATTTAATGAATCTATTTTCTCAAAAAATTTATGTATATCGATCAATAAATGAACATATCAGAAATAAGCCTAATTTTGATGAAAGATGGAATAAAGAAGATAAAGGGCTTATTACTGCATGGGAGCTTGGGAGAGAGCTCGCAATTAGTAATCCTGAATTAGCAAATAAAGCTTTAAATGGAGAACTTCCTCCTCTTGGGTTTAAGGGAGGATATGAACGCGAACTAAAAAGCAAAAAACCTAAACATGGTCCAATGGTTTATCTTGCAGAGCTTCAAGGTCTAAGAGGTGAAGATTTGGATATCGATGAATTACGTGATGAAGGAAAAATGATTACATGTAGTGCAACTGGCATGACAACTATATTCACTTTTGACCAAAAAAAATATAAGAATGAAGCATGAAAACAGATGAACAAAATCAACTTATTACCAGAGCTATCAGGGCTAAAGATGTATGCGATAGAAAAGCAGATGAGCTTATAGGAATTTGCCGCGGGATTATAGCAGATGGTGAAATAAACCAAAAAGAAGCGGAATTTATAATCAATTGGATTAACTTAAATTGTGATCTAGTTTCTTCATACCCTTTTAACATTGTTTATACAAGAATATCTGAAATGTTGTCAGATGGTTATTTGAGTGAAGACGAAAAAGATGATTTATTTGATTTGATGCAAAAGCTTACGGGTGGTGAGGTGATAGGTGAAGATACTGAAAGTATGAGTAGTACTTTACCTTTATGTGTTCCTGCCCCTAAGATAGTATTTGAAGGATCATCATTTGTATTTACTGGAGTATTTACAACTGGTGCTAGAAAAGTCCTTGAAGAGCTCGTAAAAGATCTTGGAGGGATTATTCACGATACTATCAAAAAAGATACTGATTATCTTGTGATTGGAGATATTGGAAGCAAAGATTGGTCACATTCAAGCTATGGACGAAAGATTGAGAAAGCAGTAGAATATCGTGATATAAAAGATACTGGAATATCAATAGTTTGTGAAAGCCATTGGGCTAAATTTTTATAGGAGTATTTATGAAATCATTGTTTTTGATTTTGGTATTAATGATATTTGGTTTTGCCTCTGATGAACTAGAAATAAAAAGCCTAAAAATAGGTATGACTAAAAAAGAAGTTTCAAAGATTTATGATATAGGGACAGGAAGAGGCACTAACAAAAATACATATTATCCTGATAACAAAACAGGAAATAAAAAAATAACTATCGCAGGCAAAGATGCATTTGTTTCATTAGAATTTAGAGGTGATAAATTAGATTATATAAGCTTCTCTTTCGATTCTATTTATTTTGGAGATGTGTTTAGTATCATAAAGGATAAATATCAATATATTAAATGCGAAGATAGTATTGTTAGAAACAAACTTGGAGCTTCGTTCAATCAAAAAGAATGTTTCATGGAAGATAGCAAATCATCAATTTTATACATGCAAAGGTTAGGTGCTGCAAATATTGATAGATCACATATTACAATAAGAAGTGCTAATAAAGTTGAAGAACAAAATAAAAAATACGCTGATTCAAAAAAAGATATTTAATGCATAAATTACTATTACTCTCACTACTTTTCACGCTATCTTTCGCCACAGAAGCAATCGTTACACACGTAACAGATGGTGATACACTACATGTTAAGATGAACGGTAAAGAAGAAAAAATCCGTATTCTATATATCGATACTCCTGAAAAGTATGGTGGCGCTAAACTAGAGAAAGATGCAAAGAAAGCAGGAATATCAGCCGACAAAGAACAAGAGCCAGGAAAACTATCAAGTGGTTACGCTGCGAAGTTCTTCCAAACAGGCGATAAAGTAAACGTAACATCTGATAAAAAAGATCAATATGGACGTATGCTTGGAACGGTCAGCAAAAACGGTATTGACTATTCAACGCAGATCATCAAAGATGGTTACTCCTGCATCTATAAAAAGGCGAAATACCCTAAAGAGCTTGATAATGTACTCCAAGAAGCTAAAGATTCAAAAAAAGGGCTGTGGAGCATTGATTTTGAAGTAATGAGTAAATTGTGCAAATAGATAATATAGCTATACAAAATTATGTTCTATTGCTTTCACTATGTATTAATAAAAGAAATGAATATGACTTCTTTTCAAAAGAATACAATATTATTGATAATATAATTGCACGCTATTTTGAACATAAAAGTGTTGAAAAATTAAGATCTGAAATGCTTGATAATAGCCATTTATTTTTATAAAACAAATAGTATCTCTAAAAATTTAATCTTTCTTCACTATTATATTTGAAGCCATAATAGTTACGTTACGCTTTCCCCTAGTTCCAACTTGAACATACCATGAGCTATCTTTCATCTCACGACTTGCCGTTGTATAGTCTCTATCTCCCAATGCAAACCACATTTTTTTAAATTTCATCAACCCTGAATAACCGATATTGAAGCACATATCCAAAAGTACCGCTTTTCTAACTTCTGTTTGCTTTTGATATATGATATTTGACATAAGTTTTTCTTTGCATTCTTGTAGCTCTTTAAGCGCCCATTTTGAAGCAATAAACTCGCTGACTGTTCCATCTTCATTTAACTCTAATTTTTCTTCTTCTGTGAGAGGATGTACTTCAAGGTTACGTCCATAACCTTGTGTAAGTTTACCGGCAGAACAACGATATGTGTTTGGATAAAATCCTTCTGCTTCTTTGACTAATTCTAGAGCAATACTCATTTCTAAATTCATTTACACCCCTCAAATGCTTTCTCTAGCATTTCATAATTTGCTTGTCCATTTTCATAGTTTTCTGCTACGCACTGCATAAATCCAAGATCACTCTCAATGTTTCTACAATCTAAAATAACGAATTGCTTTGGCTTTTCAACTAAGCATTTTTGAGGCACATACACCACTTCTTTTTGAGCACATCCACTAAAAAAAACTGCGAGCAAAAGCCATAGCATTTTGACAATCAGTGAGGTTTTCATCTTTTACGTACTCCTTTATCGTTTTTATTTTAATTTCTGTTTTCCATTTGATCTTTTCTACTTCTTTATCAACGTAAACGATCTTCTCTTCTTGCTGTTCTTTACCGATGGCAATAGCATTTTCATATCGTGCTTTATCGGTGAGTAAGTATCCGTTTTCATCTTCCACTTTCTTTTTTTCATCTTTGCATGTTTTTAAGTCACTCTCTAAACTCCATACGTTCATCTTCAATGAAGCGCTCCAACCTAAAGAGGAAATAAGCGCAGCAATTAGGATGTATGAAAGTGCGTTGAGTTGATTGCCAAGAAATGTTTTAATGGCTGTAAGAGCTATGGGAAACATATAGCACCTACTGAATATTGAGAGATTTAAACATGACTATAAAAGCGCCATGAACAATAGTTGCCAATACTAAAACAAAAAACATAATCCAAAACAAAGTACCTGTTAAATAATGGCATGAAAGAAATATTGATATAGCCAAAATTACAAAAGGACTAATAAGCATTAAAACAGACTCATACTTTTTTAATGATCCTATTTTGAATACTATAAACATTGATAAGAGCGTAATAGCGCTTAATTGAATATCTTTATATATTAGAAAATAAATAATAGATACAACAAAAGGAAATACTAATTCCATACTCCAAACCATAATAAATTGAAATACTCTAAACATTATCTACCCCTTTCAATCATATTTTCAAGGAAATTTCTAAGCACTTTAATAATCGCTGATACAGCATCGATCTCTGCTACCGCTTCACCAGTTTTAAACGTGTAAATGTTTCCTAAAATACTATACGCCTCTGCAATGACCATAATGGAGAGAGAAAAACCAATAAACCACTTCACATCAAAGTCCACACCCTTAGCCATGAGCGCAATCGTAAACGGTACAAGCAACACAACCAATTTACTCAAAAACCCTGCTATCCATCTACGTGATGTGATATTCTCTTTAGTGCGATATGCCTTGAATGTTCCAGTTAACATATCGATGCACATTAGAATGACTAAGATTGATAGCTTCTTCGCATCAATCTCCAAGAATTGCACCAGGGATGCAAGCGGTAACATAAATAAATTGAGTGCTGTTGATTGCTTTTCCATTTAAACCACAATACCTTTAATTCTTGCGTATTCTTGAATAGCTAGTGCATGAGCTTCTTTGAGTTCATCGAGGGTAATTAGTACCTCTGAATTATCAGCCATTCTCCATGCTGTTTCAGTTACTCCAAGCGTTGAACTGGCAAGAATTGCATCTGCCATATCTTGACGAGCTTGGATATACGCATCAAAAGTATTTCCACTTGATGTGGTAACCGTAAGAGTTGATAATTGCCTATTTATTTCAGCTTTTTTAAAAAATATTTCTTGCTGTGCTTTTTCTTCTGCTGTTCTAAAATCAAAAGATTCCGTTGTGCCATCATCATTAATTTTATTATGATTATTGGCTACTGCTAATTTCCATACCTCTTTTGATATTTCTATATTTGGTGTAGGAATATCTTTTACTAAATAAATGCCTGTGTTGTACCAACCTTTTAATTGTCCTCTCCCATCGACATGAGCATAATATTTGATTTCCATTCTTTTCCCCTAGTAACCTATTGCTATCCAATAGAATGTTCCACTATTGATATTTGTTCTGTTATTGATAGAAATTTGCGAAAGACTAACTTTTGAAGCTGACCAAGACCCTGTACTATAAGATGATGCACTAGTCCAACTTGATGGGTTACATGTTAAAGCAACTAAAGCACTAGGGAAAGCTATAGGCAACGTAACTGTTGAGGATGTATCAACCGATATATTTCCTGAAATTCCCCATTGAATGATTAAGCTTCCTAGCCATGAAGGAAATTTTATATATCCATTTGTTGAAAGTGAAATAGAAAACCCAGTTGTAGTCGTAAGATACGCTACTAAATTTGATTTTAAATTAGCCCATGTTAAATATTTGCTTGCAAAACTAGAAGCACTATCACCAATTGGTATAATATCTCCATCTGCAAGTGTTGTTTTAGAAGTTAGTGTATTTACCATAACACCAAAAGAAGCAATAATTGTCGCTTTTAAATTAGCCCATGTAAGTTTTTTTAATGATGAACTTACACTATCCCATATTCCAAACTCATCGGCATCTACTGGAGGTGTTTTTGAAGTAGAAGCATGAATTTGATCTGATATTTGTCCTATTGCTTTCCAATTTGATGGAGAAGTAGTAGGGGAAGTATTGCCTGCAACTAGAACTAAATAAATAACACTATTCCATAGGTAAGACTCCCCTATTTGTGTCGTTTGATTGGTATATGTTCCTTTAAAATTTGCTGCAGCAACAGAAATAATAGATGCATTTACAGCACTTGCTTCTTTATCATTAATTGTTGAAGCAGTACTGTTCATTTGAGAAATTACGGTTGTTAATTGCGTAACAAAAGTAACAATCCATGCAATAAACGCATCAAATCGTGTTCTAAAAGTTGGTATATCGTTACTGCTTGGTGCGGTAGGTGGTGTGGTTAATGTTTGATCTATCATATTTTCTCCTAAGTTAATCCAATTATGTTTACCGTGATAATAGTTTCTACTGGTCCACTCATGAGTGTAGAGTGTTTTTGTTTGTACCCATAGACGAGTAAATCATCAGAATACCCTGCCATGAATACAACACCCTTCCCTCTTGCATAGTTAAGTATCTTATTAAGAGCCATAGCATTTTTTGTTGGAGTGAATAAATCCAAATCGAGTGTTGGTGCATAGTTTCCTTCTACTAAAGAAGTGTCACCAGTTGAAGTGTCTGTTGCTACTGTTGAATAATCCAACGCTCCTACACTAACTCCCAATTTTGTAATGCCTACTTCTTTGACTTTTCCGCAACAAAAAATACCGCACTTTGCATCGCTTGATCCGTTATTGATCTCAATTATAAGTGAGATGTCACGTGTCGCTGTGGTGCGCTCATAGACAAACTGTGTTTTTCTGTTTTCAATCCAATCACCATATCCATAATCAAAAGCATCGGAAACATCTCTAATCAAATTTTTTGTAAAAGTTTCAATGACTTGATGTGTGTTGTTGTCGATAACCTGGATAGTTACGCTTTGGGCATCTAAGTTTCCAAGATAAATAGCTTGTGACTCATACGCCAACATTTCCACAGTTATGTTTCCATTTCTAACGCTTTGGGACGTGAGGTATTTATCAAACATTTTGTACTTGTTTGTTGTGCCTAAAAATAACCATTTTCCATTTGGATTTTTTGTGGCATCATAAATAGAAGTTCTAGGATCGACACCCGTATTGGCAACTAAACATTTATACTCTCCATAATTGTCAGGGATATATACAAAAGCGCCAACAGCGTAAGCAGTACTTATATTCCAATTAGCATATGAAGAATCTCCAATGTTTGAAGAATTGAGCGTAAATGCTTGTGGGAATAGTATTTTCATACGATAGCCTTTCCAAATTGCGCCTCTTTTAGAATAGATTGCAATGTTTTTACACTTTGAACTAAAAGATTGATTACGGTGTCATTCTGTCCTGTTTGCGTGGTAACTAATTGCTTAAGATCAATCTGCTGTGAGGTATTGTTTACCTTTGTGAGCATCGTATCAACTGGCAATGAATACGTTGTGCTACCGTTTAGACTATCAAGTGCATCTTTGTACTTCTTTGTTGCATCAGTTGACTTCATGAGTGCATCGCCAAGACTAGCCCATGCCTCGATAGTATCTTGTGTGAAGTTATTTTTAATTGCTTCATCATACATTGATAAGAAGTTATCAACGGTTACAGAGCTTGCACCTAGACTTGAAGCCAACGCCTCGAAGTCTTTTTGTAAATAGTTTGATGTAAACGCTAATTGTTCAACAGTTCCGCTACCTAAAAACCACTCTGTATAGCCTCGTTTATACGTTGTATATCCACTTACAGCAGTTGATATAGCTTCGGTAATCGTTTTATCAATTTCTGCCGCATAATCTACCCAGCTTTGATAGATTGTGCTTAAGTTATTTGGGTTAATGGAGACTAAGAATGCTTGTACAACATTAGTGTCTAGAAAGCTTTGTAAATTTGAAAAACGACCACCTGAAACAACAAGATCGTTATAGTTTCCTAACTGTTCTAAAAGATAATCATAAACGCCAATAGTGCTCTTAATAGCTTTGATTTCTTCATCGCTAAATGGAGTGTAATTCGTCCAAGACTTAGAACTAAACCATGATTTTTTACTATAGCTTTGCCAATATTGACCTGATGCATCTTGCGCTGTTGCATTGCCTAAGATGTCAATACCTGCGCCTGTTTGTTTTGTTTTACCAAAAATACCGCCAAGTACTGATCCAATAATTGATCCTGCGATAATTCCTATTGGACCACCCCATAAACCAAGCGCACCACCAAGACCACCTAATGCGCCACCGATTGCACCAGTCGTTCCTGCATAGGTAGAAGCTCCGAAGATTTTATCTCCTAAAGAGCCAATTCCATACCCTGCCAATCCACCCATTAGTGTACCGCTTAGTGCTGCACCTGCCGTTGTTGATCCAAATGCTCCACTACCTGCTCCATAACTAAATGGGTTTGCTACTCCATATCCAAAATTAGATACACCACTTGCAGCGCTCCAATAACCTTGACCTGCAAGAATGTCAGCAACACTATTAAATCCACTCATAATTGTTGAGCTTATTCCACCTGTCAATGTGTTATAAACTGTTTTTAAAGATGAGGCTGTATTTAACAGAGATAATGTATCGCTTCCTTGGCTTGTAACTGTTCCGCTTGCTTGATCGATTACAGTACCGCCTGCTGTTTTAATAACTCCATCACTTACAGTTGCACCTGAACTAAGGAGTGAACTCATATCACTAGCACTTAGTGTTGATCCTACCAATGAAGCAGAAGTTCCAATACCACTATATGAGCGGTACATATTAACGATGCCACCCTCTAAAGTCTGAGTGATATTACCTGCAATTGTTCTGCTAAGTCCTTGTGCGATAGACGTACCAATATTTTTGAAAAGGTCTTTTAACCATTCTCCAAAGGATTTAAACTTGCCTGTCATCGCATTAAAGAAGTTTTCATCCATCGCTTTTTCAATGTTATTAAACGCATCAAGCATGAATTTATAGAATGAGTCACTATTTTGAGCGTGGCGTTGGTTTTCGATTGCTAATAGATTCAAATATTCATCTGCATTTAGCTTTTTTGTTTCAAGTTCACGGCTTAAATTTGCCATTACTCCATCATGTCGAATCTGCTCTAAAGCTGTTTCTTTTTGTGCACCATATAGGCTAACTTCTGCTATTTGACTTCTAATGTCTAGCTCTGTTTGCAAATGAGTGTATGCGCCATCACGTTCAATTTGATCTGCTAGTTTTGTAGCGTACTCTCCAACGAGTTTTAAATCTGCACCTTTGTTAATTAAGTCTTGAACGCTTTTTGATAAATCCTGATACTTTTTATCAACATCTGACATATTGATAGCACCAATAGAGATCATTAGCTCTTCATTGACAGATTTTACGGTAGCTTTATAGCGCTCTTCTGCTGCCACTTTTTTAAGTATGAGTAATTCTTCTTCTTTTTGAAGATCACTCATTTTTTGAAGATCGGCTGATTGATCGGTACTACCACTTTCATACTTTTTAGTTTTTAGAAGATTGATTGTTTCTTGATTTTTAGCTATCTGAGAAGTAATATCATTGATCTCTTTTAGCCTCTCCGCTTCTGGCTTTGATATAGCTTCATTTCTTAATGCAGATTCAATATTAAGAGCCTCAATTTGCTTTTTAATATCAAATTGTTTTTCAAGACCTTGTATTTGAGCTGATAATGTAGAGTTGAATATTTTTATCGCACTTGTTTTATAGGATAAACCTGTACCTTTTGCGCTTCCTTGATCTTTATATTTTTGATCATATAATTCTTTTGCATTATCAAGATCATTTAATTTTTTAGCAAACGTATCAATATCTTTTGTAAAATCTAATGAAATTCTATTCCATGCGTATCCTGCTGCTTTGAAATCACCTTCCATTAGTAACGATGCAGATGCGCCAAAATTACCTAATGCATCTCCTGCAGTCTTAAATACTGCAGTAATGCCATATCCCCACGTAACAATGCCTTTCATAGCAGACGATAAACTTCCCGAAATTGATCCACTAAGTCCATCACTACTTTTTGTTAAATTATCAAAATCCTCTGATAATATAGAAAGCGTAGGTGCAAATTCTTTAACAAACTGCATATAAAGAGCGCTTGAAGCCAAATGCATTTTTGTAAAAGAATCATTAAAAGCTTCTGCTGCCTTTCCTGTTTCATTATCAATTACGCCTAGATATTCTCTCAAAGAATCTCTACCACTATTTAAAAGAGGGATTAGTTCTGCACCTGATTTTCCAAATAGTGCCATAGCTGTACTTGCTTTTGTAGCTCCATCAGGCATATCTTTAAATTGATCTGCAAGCTCTCCAAGTATTTCAAAGCTATTTTTTAACGTTCCATCTTGATTTTTTACAGAAATACCTAGGCTATCAAAAGCTTTTTTAGCATCTCCGCTTCCCTCAGAAGCAGCGCCAATGTTCTTATTGAATTTTGAAAGAGAGCCTGATAAAGACTCAAACTCTACATCTGAAAGTTTAGCTGCTGCATTGAGAGAATATAATGCATCTGTACTAATGCCTGTTTTTTGTGATAGTTTTGAAAGATTGTCTGCGAAGTCTAATGTTTGCTGTATTTGCGCTTTGAACATATCAAAAGCGAAATAACCGCCCAATGTGGCTGCGGCAGTCTTGGCAACATTTTCCATAACCTTTGTACCTGACTGCATAATACCAACCGCTGTGTTCATATCCTTACGGATTTGAGCAGTATCAGCAGCAATAATTATGTCGAGTTTGCCAAGTGCCATTATCTACCTTATTGTAAAAATTTGGAAGATGGCTTTTTGAGCTTCTTTTATTTGCTCTTCTGTCATATCTTCCACGTCTAATTTCTCTTCTTTTGATCTGTACATGATGAAATCTTCGGGCTTTGTTTGTGCGCCAATCATGTTTTTTATAATTGAGCAAAGAGAAGCCTGTCTAAAGTCATTCATCTTCTCTTCATTCCCAAATGGTTCTAATTTATAGAACTCAACCCACTCATCTAGCTCTGCACTTGACATTTCACGTTCAAGGCGGTCTACCGTCATACCGAGCTTTAACGCTAGACGAAAACGAAATTTTCTAGACTCGGTTAGCTCTTTTTTTCTAAAGCCTTTTCAATCTCACCAAACACTCGATCAATAGATGCAGGTGATTTTTTAGCTAAGATTGTTTCAATATCTTCATCAGAAAAAAGGCGTGCCCCATTTTCATCACAAAGAGAAAAACCGACTTTATAAAGTCTAAAATCAGAGAATGCTTTTTCAGCTTCTTCACCTTGAATAAATCTCAGTTTTTGATTTTTATTTTCATCAAGTATAGGTTCACCTTTTTTATCAGTGACTACCTCTAAATACTTTCTTGAATATAAAGCTAAAATGTCTCTTTCCCTTACGCTAGGGGATTTAACATAAACATCCCCACCCCATTCAGGAACACTAATCTTTCCTGTACCAATATCATTTGCTTCAATAATTGACTGTCTATTAAGCATGATTAACTCGCAAATGTAATATCAGGCTCACCTGATGGTTGGAAAGAAAATTGGAGTTTTGTTTGAGCACCTTTTGCAGGTACGATGTTTGGAATACCAGGAATATAACCGTCACGAATTACAATAGTTTTTGAGCCTGTTGTTGGAGTGATTTGGTCATTTAATTCGAGTTTGATTTTTGTGTTTGCGTTTGAAGTACCAAGTTCAAATACGCGAACTTGACCAGGATCATCAGCAATATAGTTACACTCTAGTGAAAATTCAGTGGCATCTTTCAAACCATCTGAAATGTATTCTTTATAGCCTACTGTATCCATGTTGGTGACATCAACACGACCTGTTTTATCTCCAAGCATACCAGGGATGTCTAAAAGCTCCCCAACTTTGATGAATGTTCCAGGAGTAGCAGTTTCAATAAAAATTGAAGCTCCCAACGAGTTTTTAGCCTTTGACATGCAAGACTCCTTAATAAGATATTTTCAGTATCTTACGAAGAGAGTTACGCAGTTTTTAGGTGATTTTGGAGGGGAAATTATTGAAGTATGTCGTCTGAAAGTTGGTAATCTAGGATTTGAAAGAATAATAAAGTATCAGGCTCAATATCTTCCCCATGCATAAGCTTTAATCCTTTTCCGCTTAGTTTTTCTTTGACTAAATTCGCGTTATTTACTGCATCTGAATATGTTTTTGAGAAAACTTTGATTTGAAAACGAGCCAAATCTAAGCTTTCAGTTCCTTCTGTTGTCGAAGTATCAAAAGGACTTATACGCTGATAAGTAATGTAAGGAGTTGGAGTATTTTGAGGAGCTACTAAAGGGTAAACTCTATTGCCTATTGATGGAATGGTTTTTAAGAGGTTAAATAAGCCTGTTTGAATCATTTATTCACCTTATCAAGGTTTGATTTAATATCGCTAACTACGGTATCAAATACCTCCCATTCTGATTCATCAAGCGCAGGGCGCATAAATGGTTTTGCAGGCATTTTTGAAGTTCCGAACTCAATAAAACGACCATAATATGGTTCTTTAGAGTTCTTTGTTTTTCTTTGCTTTAGGCTAACTCTAAAAGCGATTTTTCCTGAGACTTTAGCACCTGATGTAATGATAGATTTTTGAAGGTTTCCTGTATCTTTTGGTACATTTTGCCTAGCTTTATCTCTAACAATATTCGCTCCTTTTCTAACGGCAGCGCGTATCACTTTTTTTTCAAGTTTTGCAGGAAGAGCATTAAGATTTTTGATAAGATCTTCTAGCCCTTTTATTTCGTTACTCAAAATATTTCCTTAGCAATAATATAAAGCTCAATCCCTCGCTCATCTTTGTTCTGAGAATTTAGAATGTTAAACTTACGATCTCCAAACTTTATCTTATGCTTCGTGGTAATTCCTGCAACATATCGGCATCTTATTTGACATGTAGCCTCTGTGAAAACTTGATTAGCAACAAACTTTTCATTACCGCTGACGGGCTTTATTTCAGCCATCGAGTAACAAAAGTGAGTTTCCACTTCTGCTGTTCCTCCCATCTCATCCTGACCATCGGAGATAGTAAGAAACTCTATTTTATTGCGGAGTGTTCCTGCTCTCATAGGTATCTAACTTTGTATTGATCTAAAATACAATCTATCACCCCACTTGGCACTTCTGCAACGCTTAATCCAACTACAATCCCCTCTCTATTTTCATAAAGAGTTGATACTTTGTTAAGACACCATGCTTTTAAACTTGCAGGGATAACATCGTAACCACATTCATAGGTTATGGTCACATCATCAGTAGCCGAAAACTCGATAAAAGCAACGTCATAGTCATAGCGTAATGAGTAGTCAAGCGCAATACCGTTACACATAACACTCGTGATTGCTTTTAATGGAGCTTTAGGGAGTCGTAGCGGTGATTGTTCACCACCAACTACGATCTCATAAGTTGCCGTGCATAACTGCCTTCCTGTTACGTTTTGAGCGTAATCAGTTGCCGCATCAATCAAGAGAGAAATAATCGCATCATCATCGTTTGTCAAAATACGACAAAAGCTTTTAGCCTCTTCGATTGTTACTGTCTGTGTGATTGGCGGTGTTGTGCACGTTAATTTCATTTATTCTCTGCCTCTTCAATGAGTTTAGTAAGATCTTCAACCGTTGATTTTTTAGTGTACTTGATACCTAATTCATCGGCTTTGGCTTTAAGCTCTGTAAGCTCATCACCATTCTCTGCCTCTTCAATGAGTTCTGCCGCATTTGTAGCAATTAGCTCATTACCAAAATGTTTTTCTACATCAACAACATCGCCAACTTTTTTAGTAACTCCGTCAATAAAGACGGAGCGTGTGATTTTTACTTTCATATTACAATCCTACGTCAGTTGAAGCAGCAAAAGCCGCAGCATGTCTGATGGCAATATCAACAGATTGGAACGCACGTACAACAAGACCTGCACTGTCAGCCTTTGCATATGGGTCAAGCATAAGATCAAGACCACCCCAAAGACCAAGAATAACCTCTGAAAAGTCTCCAAATAAAACAGTATTTGCGTTCATTTGCATTGTTGAATATGCGCTATAACCGTTTACTTCATTATTTTCAAATACCATTGCCGCAGCACCAGTTACTTTTTGTGTTGATTTTGCTGTTCCTTTGATTGATGGGGTCATAACATAACTACATGTTGAAGCATCATAATTAGCTGTTTCAAGAGCTGTCTCAAATTTGACCGCATTAGCAAAGTTAAAACCACCTGCTGCTGTTGCACAACTAACTGAGCCAATTCCTGATGTGTTTAAAATACCTCTTGGCTGATTGCTTGCACCTGTACCACTAATGATCGCCTTATCAATGCCAAGCCCTAGAACTTTTGATAAATCATTCATCAAAAGAGCATCAACGGAAGGGTTAGACTGCATCAAAAGCTGACGAGTTGTAGCAGTTTTACCAGTAATTGTTTTAGGACTCATATTGATCATGCCAATGGTCACATCTGATTGAGTAGTATCTCCACCTTCCGCAACCCAATAAGCAGTAGAAGCGCCTGTTTGTTTTGAGATAGCAACATTACCAACAAGTCCGTCAAGTGTTTGTACGCCTAATTGCATCATAAGTGCACGAGCACGAAGTAACTCAATAAAACTACCTGGCATGTAATTTGTAGCAACAAGATTACCGCCTGCTGTTGGAGTTGAAACATTCATATCACGTTTTGCCGTCAAGATGTCATGAGGAATATAGATACCATTTGCTGATCTTCCATACTGTTTTTCAACTTCTTGACTTAATTCACGCTCATACCCTGCATCAATTCCTGAACCTGGCATTGTTGAAAGAAGAGCGCGACTTAATGAATAACGCTTTAATTCTTTTTCTGTTAATCCAAGTTCTGCACGAATTGGTGAATTAACTGGTTTTTCAAGTTTAGCGATAACTCCTTGAACTCTTTGTGTGACATCATTCGCATTCAATGTGCGCTCTAAACTGTCAAACTCTTTTTTGTATCCATCAAATTCCGCTGATTCTTCATCAGTAAGATCACGTTTTTCAGCAGTTGCTTTGTCTGTTAAAGCTTTCATTCGCTCCAATAGCTTTTTTAATCTTTCGTTCATTTAACTTTCCTTGTATAAATTTCTAAATTGCGTTTCGCAATTTGTAATTTTGAAATATCAGGTGTTCTCTGATCTTCCACCGCTTTACGTCCTACTATTGCGCCACTATCAAATCCTTTCCATACTGCAGAAAGCTCTAGGATAGTAAACTTCGTTACAAGCACATGGGTAGGCTCTCCTTTTTTCTCTGTCTCGATCACTTCATCAATGGTGTATCCGATAGATACATCCGTTAAAATTCCCTCAGCGTATTTTTGAAAGACTTTAAGGCTATCTTCATCACTTCCAAAGACTACATCACACTTAACTTCTCCGCCCTCTAGTCGTAAATTTTCAACTCTGCCAATAGCATTATCAACGCTTGGTGAGTGATCTTTAAAGAAAGTTCTTAGCTCTGTAAGGATCGCTCCTTTTGGGTCTAACTCTTCAATATAGATGCGACCTTCCCACCAGTCATAACGCTCTCCTGCGTTGTCTTTTGATACAAGAATAAAAGGAACGGTACGAGTTTCATGGTTAATAAGGATCGTATCTGCTCTAATTTTTTTCTCAAAACTTCTACTGTGAAGTACATCCATTAAATTTTTAGGCATTCGGTGTGCCTCCTTGTGTTGGTTTTCCTGCTTCGACCATATTTAATGGCTCTAAATAAACATCCCCATTTTCAATAGGGTTTAAGTCCTCTAGTTCTCTAATTTCATTAACACTTAGCCATCCCCAATTTCTACCTTTGGTATAAGCTTCATATCGTGCTTGGATATTTCCTCTTAGAAGTGCATTTGCATTAAACTTGAAGAAGTATCCTGACTCTCTTTCTTTTGTTGTCAGTAAATGGAAATTTAAAGCCTCTTCAATCTTTGTGGCGAATGGGATGATCGATGTTGTAGCAAATTCAATGTTTTGCTCTTCAATATTTGAAAACGTAGCTTTTTCAAGGTCCCCAATTTTATGAGGAGGTACACCAAAGATACGAGCTATTTCAGAAACTTGAAATTTTCGTGACTCTATAAACTGTGCATCTTTCATATTTAGTGGGATACCAATATAATCAGCGCCACCCTCTAAAATTCCAGTTTTGAAACTGTTATTACCACCATAATTTTCATTAAATGATTTTCTTAATCGTTCAAAAGCTTCATCTGTTAGTTTTTGAGGAGCTTTTATAAATCCGTTTGGTTTTCCGCCGTTGTCATAGTAAAGTTCTGCGTGATTTTCTGCTTTTAACCCAAGCGCAACACTCTTTCTGCATACTCCGATTGGGGAAAGTCCATCAATACCATTGAGAGTAAAGTAAGGAATATTTATTACTTCTTCAAAAGTTAGTTTTCTTGACCCATTTTTGTCGGTGTAGTTGTAGTAAATTTTTCCATTTATGCGTTCTTTATAGACGAATTGTGGGAGAAGAACATTAAGTTCAACAGTATCACCGTATATATTCATCCCTTTATGAATGTATGCTGATCCTTGCAAAAGCATCGAGGCAACAAAAGACTGTTTAAACGAAAAAATATTTACTTCATTATTTGGGCGATATTTTAGAAGTTTGTATAGCATATGGTCTAAAGCTTGTTCTGTTTTATCACCTGTTTTTTTATGGAGAGATAATGGAAGCATTGCTATAGATTCTGATAGAAGTTTTACTGCTGCAAAAACTGCTGTCATTTGTAGTGATATGTTTGGAGTTACATTGCCAATAGAAGAGCCTGAGTTTAGCATATGAAATTTAGCGTACATTTCATCATAGTTAATACTTCTACCAACTAAAGCACGAGCAATATTGCTAAAATACCCCAAGTCATCCCTCCACTATTTTTCCAAAGTTTAACGATGGAGTTACGCAGTTTTTAGGTGATTTTGGAGGGGAAATTAAATAGTTCTAAATCCTACTGTTTCATATGGTGATACATCTTCTTCTTTTTTATCGTTTAAATATGCTCCTAGTGCCATACATAAAGCAACCATTCCATCGATTCTTTCAATTGATCGTGGATCAGGCTTGCTAAACTTCACATTTCCGCCACTATCAGATATCAATTCAGCATTTGAACTCATCCAGTTAAGTACCTTGTTATGACCGTGATTAAGTTTTTTGCTAAGGACTAGTTTTTCAAGTAATTTCACAGGTGCATTCATGGCTACTGTACCTTGATTAAATGCTACCGCTTCCACACCTTCTTTCGTTAGGTTATTCGTTGTTTCTGTTGCGTTATGTCTATCGTATGCTAGGACTTTTAGATCACAAATATTGGCTATTTCCATAACCGCATCTTTCACGTAATCATAATCTACTACGTTACCAGGTGTGGCGGTAATAAAACCTTCGCGTACCCAATCAGAATAAGGCACTTTATCTTGATATTTTCTTTCATCAAGTGTATCTTTTGGCATAAAAAATCTACAATAAACGTCAAAAATTCCATCTTCTCTCTTTGAAATAACTACCAATGCCGTTAAATCAGTAGTAGTTGATAAGTCAAGCCCTGCATAAACTACACGACCTTTCAAATCTTCCAATTTACAGGAAATACCGCCCGATGCTTCCCATTTCTCATAGTTAATCCATGCCTCTTTTGAATTGGTCCACACATTTAAACGCTTTACTAAAAAATTGTTATAAGCTGATGATTTTCCCTTTGCCTCTAACGCCATAGCCTTAAAATCTTCGTAATTAAGAGATATTCCTAGATTAGGGTTAGCTTTCTTCCAATTTTTAGGATCAAATGGGTCATCTCCTTTGTCTAGTGATGCTATGAATACATGATAACTATCGTTTTCTAGCACTCCTTTTAGAATTTTTATCGCGTATTCTCTTTCTTCATAGCATGGAGAAGTACGTTTAAATCCTGCTGTGGTAATAATCATCTCCAAAGCTTGAAGCCTTGCACCCATACCTGAACGTAAAACGTCTCTCATTTCACTATCAGGGTGAGCATGGTATTCATCAACGATAGATCCGTGGACGTTTAATCCGTCCTCTGTGTTGCTATCACGTCCTAGCGGTCTAAAAATGCTATTCAATAAGTCACATGTCATAGTTGAATACGCTGTTTTAACGTATTCTTTTAAACCGCATTTATTCTTCATCCGCTCAGCATCATTCCAAACGATTTTAGCCTGATCTTTTTTAGTAGCTACGGCATAAACCTCTGCACCATGCTCTTTATCTCCAAATGCTAACTTTAACCCTATGCCTGATGCTAAAGTAGATTTTCCATTTTTACGCGCTACCTCATCATAAGTAGTTTTAAATCTTCTTATCCAAGGGAATTTTTCTTTCGTGTTTTCATCTTCATTTCTTTTCATCCATCCAAAGATAGGCTTGATTATGTCCTCTTTTTGCCACTCTTCTAGGATAATATTTTTACCTGCCCATACACCTTTAGTATGCTTGAGCGCTTCAATGAACTTTACGGCTTTATTGGCTGATTCCTCATCGTACCATAGCCCACGTTCATGACCGTGCAATAAGTCGTTATAGTGTCTTTTACGTGCAAGCCTTAAAAGCTCACCTATTCCATCTTCGTTAATTCTCGCCTTTGCTTTTTGTAAAAGCTCTTTTGAGTACACCATTAGAAAAATTCTTCAAAATCATTTTTAGGTTTATCGTTACTAGGCTTTAATTTATTGCGCGCTAATGGTGTTACGCCCAACTTCTCACATACTGATACATAACGATCAAAATGTTTTTTAGCTACATCTGAGTATGGGTGTTCTTTTTCTGTACCTTTCATATCAACTGACATATAATCAACAGAAGAAGCCAGTGCCTCATATTTTAGGTATGTTTGGAATGAAAGTGCAGCGGAAAAAATAAGCATGTCATCAATTTTCTCATAAATTCCCAAAGATTCCATCTGTTCTCTAAGAGCCACTAAGTGTAATTTTCCACTTTCTTCAAGTAGTTCATCACTTGGTTTACTTTCAGCCTCTTTTAGTTTAAATTCAATTTCTTTGGCTTTCTCTTCAACCTCTTTTTTCTTTTTGACATTTTTTTCAATAGCTGACGGTGCGTGGATGATCTGCTTTTTTTTGACATCAGGCAGTAAGGCTAAAATCTCATCTTCATAGAAAAACCAATCACGACCAACTTTCCAAGATTGTACTAGTCCATCTTTCTTTTTTCGTTGTAACGTTTTAGCGTTCACACCTAGTATTTCTAGGGCTTGTGCTGTTGTGATTTGTTTACTCATTGGCTTCTAACAACTCATGATTTTCGTATATGTTTCCAACAAAGTTACAAAAATGGCTTCCTCTATGCCCTATTCCATCTTCAGAGCATACACTTGATAAGTAATAGTCTACTTTGCGCCCTAAATGTTCCTCATATTGTAAATAACCAAAATACCCGTTAATGAAAATAACTTCACTTCTAAATTCATCAAATTTTCCATCATACCGTGCTTCATATTCAACTATTTGAACAATATCACCCTCATAAATCTCTACACCATCAATATCTTTTAATCCTGTGTATTCTCCACGTGTTTTTTTATCATAATAATTACCTTGTAAATATCTTTCGAACATATGCAGTGGAAGATGGTCATATTTCTTTGTATCTCCATAACAGTCTTCTATCTTATTTGTCCCATATGCCCATTTTCCTTCTGTTGAAGAGTGACCTTTTGTGCCTAATGCTCTAAACTTAACTTCTCTCATATCTTCTCCTAGCATTATTAAATTGTCCACCTTTTTAAACTGTCCACTATTTTAAAATCTCAAAAATTGACTTTGTGAAAAGATGAGGGAGCAGGCGGTCTTTAGGCTCTAAATTCCTAGAGATTTGATACCCCTTCCCCATGTCCTCTATTTGTCATTTACTTCTATTGGATCATGCTCCCAACGCATAAAGCAGTATTCTTTTCTTAGCTCTTGTGTTGCTTGTTGCTTGGTATCGCTTTCCCAAAAAGTATCTTTAACACCTCTACCATACTGTGCCCTAATCGGTTTTGTTTGATGAGTGTGCAATGTTCCATCTTTATCACATGCTACATACATGTTATGCTCATCTTCTTTCTCTCTCTTCTGCAGTCTTTTTATTGTGGCACGCATGGCATAATCCTTGGAGATTTTCCAACGCCAAAGGCTCACCGCCATCTCTTAACTCTTTGATGTGATCTACTACCTGTGCAGGATGTCCACACTTAACACACAAAGGGTTATCTCTTAGTACTATCGTTCTAACTCTCCACCATGCTTTAGAGTTGTAAAAGGCTTTGCTCTCTTGGTTGCGTGTTGAGTTATCGTAAGTTTTTTGTCGTGATGCTTCACACTTCTCGCAGCACTTTAGGTTACGTGGTATCTTTGCTCCACATCTGCATGACTTATAAGATATAGGCATCATATCTCCTTAGTGGATTAAAACCTTTTGTGAACTTTTGGATATATTTTTCTATTGTTCGTGGGCTTATGTCACTGATGCAGTTAGCAATATAGTTGCATATTTCTTTCTTTGATTTATTGGTAACTTTCTGCTGTTGCCAAAGTAAATATGCTTGTTTTATATTGTGTCTATCGTTCTTGATATGTGTATTGCCTGCAAATAGCAGTCGTGTTTCATTCTCTTCTTCTTCAAGAACTTGTAGTAATGATTCGATGACGGCTTTTTCTAGGTTTGATTGTTTAAATTTTGTTGCGAGTTTGAAGGATAGATGATCTATTGCATCAGGTTTCATTCTACCGTCCTATAAGATTTTATATACGGTATTTTTGCAGTTTTGGAAGTGAAAGTATCTTAAAGATTTTTACGCAGAAAAAAGGGAAAATTAATCCCTTTTTATGTTATGAAACTCTTTAATGTATTCTTGAAAGTCTTTACATTCTTCCATACATTTTTCGAGTGCTTTTCCTACATTTAGATTTTCTTTCTCAGCTATTCTATCTAAGGCATAAGCAAATGATAGTTTGACTGTTGGGTGTATTGTTACTGTCGTGTCGCGTATCTCTCTCATTCATCACGACCTTTTATCTTAATAACTATCTCTGCCTTATGCACAGCGTTTAAATCACCATCTGTTTTGATCTTATTGTCGCTAAGAAACTTTTTAAAATCATCTCGTTTCATTTCTGCTTCGATGGTTAACTTTTGTTTGTTCGACCAGTTCCATTTGAAAAATGAAATTCTTTTAATAAATTGCATCATGTTAGTTTCCTTTTTGAATACTTTACCAAAATTTTACTCATGTACTTCCCCTTTATACCCATCGTAAAACGCTTTGTTGTTGCGTTCTGTTTGACCATCTTTCCCATCTTGGGAAATTGGTTTGTCATCTTCTTTGATGACGTTTGTTAGGTCGCCTTGTGTAAGGCGTAGTACTTCGTTTAGCATGGTTTCTCTACCCTTTGAAATTCATATACGAAGACAAATGGGTTAGCTTCCCATGCGCCTTTACCGTTGATGGAGTTCCAAAGATCATACCACCATCCCTTTAATTTACTGTTTATAAAATCTTCATTATTTCCAGTAATAGTGATCAATGGTGCTCCTTCTTTTTTAATATCTTCCACACTAATATCTTGCAGTCTTTCAACTCTTACATTCGTTACACGTAAGAAGATACGAGCGTGTTCTTTTGGCATAAAGATTGAAGGTATAGTTTTAACGGAACAACGAACACCATTAAAATCATATTCATCTGCTCTATATCCAAAAGTTCTACTGCAACACCAAGGCGGTTGGCAATCGCAATCAACTTCCCAAGTAGTTTCCCTTACCCATAGAACATCACCGACTTGGTACTTAGAATACTTTGCAACAAACCAGTTTAAAAGTTTTTCTTTTGTTGAAAAAATTCCAACACTTTCAATGCTCATTTTGTAATTATGTGTTAGGTTGTACCCATTATTTTCAAGCAGTTCAGCTTCTTCAATATCAAACTGTGTGCAATCTTTCATAACTCTCCTAGTCATAGTCTTTCGACCATCTAAAATAGCCTGCACCATAGGAGTGCTGAATAGTATTGGTTTCATTGCTGCGCTCATTTGCTCTCCAATAGTTCAGGATTTTGGTATATATTTCCTATGACTTCAAGATATTTATGAGTTTCTTTATAAGCAAAAGACCCAAACTCAAAAACATGATTGTCTGTTTCTTTTTTCTCTCCAGTTTCTCCAATAATATAGTAAATAATTCTAAATTGAAGAGATGGAAATAACTCTGCAACTGCATATCTATGCCAACTTTCATTATCCCAACTTCCAGTAAAACCTAATCCCCACCTAACAATATCGCCCTCATAAATTTCTACACCGTTTTTATCTTTTAAGCCAGTAAACTGCATGAGTTCACAATCGCTTAAATTTAATTTATACATATCTTCTGTTTCTTGTTGAATTGCATAAACTTCATATTTAGATAATGTGTAAACTTCAAACATTTCACAAAGCATTTTATCCCATGCTCTAAACTTAATCTCTTTCATCTTATTACCTTCCTTTCGCACACTTTGTCATTGATACGCACGACTTTATTCATACGGTCAAGTTCTTTAAATAATAAGGCTAACGCCTCACACATTTTTATAAACGATATTCCTGCTAAGACTGATAGGAATAGGATTAGCTCTAGTTGTAGTTCGCTCATGTGGTAGCCTTCAGGTCATAGTATTTGCAATAAAAATTTTTAGGTAAGCTACCATCGTTAAGCTGTACTTTCTTAGCACACATCCTTACCTTTACTAAAAAGTGTTTGCATTTCTCGCATGATTTATATTTAGTTAAGAATATCTCTTGTTTGTATTTTTTGTAGATTTCAGATTTCAGATTATTTTTTTCTTCATCTGATAAATTTCTATTGGAATTAACTACAAAATCAACAAACCTTTCATGCTCATCAAAAATTTTGTCAATCAAAATATTCACGCCTTCTCTGACGCTGTAACCGTTATCGAAAAACTCTTTAACAGTCCAACTTTTAGCCTTCTTTCTTGTCATGCGTTATCCTTTGGCTCGTAATAATCTGTAAACTCTCTTTGGCAATATTTTTCATGTAAGCATTCTTGTTGACGATATGGTGAATAATATTTACACCCTTCACACGTTTTAGGTTTCATAGCTTCTTCAAGCTCTGCTTTTGCTTCTTTAATGATTTGTCTATCACTATCATCAAGCGTAATTTGCATATAACTTTTAATACAATCTTCAATCCAATTAAAAACTTTCAACGCTTTTCCCATCTTCTATCCTTTATGTTATACTTTCATCTGTGTGGTGCTTGAAAAAGTGTGTCCCCACCCCAATGCGTTAAGCGCTAAATAGCGATGCTATTCTTTGCGGTCTAAAAATTTGCGTGATTATCATCTCTAGCGGTGGAACACTTATAGCGTTACCGGCTATTTTATAAGCTTGCGCATCAGATACTACGATGTTAATGTCTTTGTCTCTTACCCCAAAAAGCCTAAAACATTCACGTGGTGTAAATTTCCTAATAAAATTACCATCGAATACACCAATCTGACAATTAGTTTCTATAGTTTGGGATATTTGTTTCCCAATCCTTCCTCTTCTTGTTTTGCTATTGGTATTTTTATAATTTATGCTATCTCCTGCATGTGCTATTTCATAACCATTTTTTGTTGCAGATTTAATTTTAATAATAGGCTCTTTTATGTAAGGGTCAGTAATTCTTGATTTTTGATATTGCGCTGTTAGACAAGCAGAATACGCATCATCTTTATTATGAAATGCCTGTATTGTCATTTTTGATTTAGGATCATTTGACTTTTCTAAAAATGTTTTGATGAGTTTATCGCTAAGGTAATACTTCTCATCCACATCACTCTCTAAAACATCTATAAGCCTTTTTTTTAACGGAAAGCCTGGCAGAAAGTTAAAATCATGGTAGGAGTTAACGTCTAAGAAACCAACGACAAAAACACGCTCACGATTTTGTGGTACTCCGTAGTCTTTTGTATTGAGTACCGTATGGGCGCAGTGATAGCCAAGCTCTCGAAACATCTTCATGACCAGTGCAAAGTCTTTGCCTTTGTTGCTACTTAGAAGCCCTTTGACATTTTCAAAGATGAACACTTTAGGCATCATCTCCGATAAGACACGATAACCCTCAAAAAAGTATTTGGACTTTTCACCCTCTAAACCTTTTTGGTTACCGGCTAATGATAAATTTTGGCATGGACTACCAAAGATAAAAAGATCAATGAGCGCGTAATAGCACTTTGCACAAAGGTTTTTAATATCTTCGTAAAACGCAGTAGGCTTACCGTGAAATTGTAGGTACTGTTTTCGAGCGTATTTATCCCATTCGCATGCAAAGACTATCTCATGCTCTATGCCACTATATTTTAGTGCAAATTCAGGCGCAGCAAGTCCACCGCTAAATGCTGTTGCTACACGGATCATAAACACCCCTCCAATTCTTCTTTCAATGCTTCCATTTTCACACGTGCTTTTTCGATGTTCTGAGGCGTTGGGTCTTTGAGCAGGTCGGTGATGGTATCGGCTTCCATGTCTGCTAAGATTAGCTTTTCTTTTATGTTTCTAAGCTCTTGTGGTATGGTCATAGTAAAATACCTTGTACGGTTTCGAGGCGTTTATTTGCAATATTTACGTAATCGCTATTTAGCTCTATGCCAATAAAATTACGGCCATACTTTTTGGCCACGACTCCAGTTGTTCCTGACCCAAAAAAAGGATCTAGTACAACTCCCCCTTTTCTACACCCTGACAAAATACAAGGCTCTATAAGTTCTTCTGGAAATGTTGCAAAATGAGCACCTCTATAAGCTTTAGTAGAAACCGTCCAAACATCTCTTTTATTTCTTTTATCTCTAATTGCTCTAAAAGAATCAGATATATGTTTAAAATCTTCATGAGCGTGGTATTTTCCTTTAAAATCACCACGTTTTTTTTCAGTTCTAGTCCCTATTGGATAAACAGTATCTTCTTTGATACTTTCATGGTCATAATAATATTTTTGATTTTTAGAAAGAAGAAAAACATACTCATGTGATTTAGTACATCGATCTGTTACGCTCTCAGGAAGTGGGTTTGGTTTATGCCATATAATATCTTGTATAAGATACCATCCAAAATCTTGTAATGCAAAAGCTAAGCGCCATGGAATGCCAATTAAATCTTTTGGTTTAAGACCAATATCTTGTGGTTTTTGAATGTTTAGTTTTTGGCCATAAGTTTTTTTCTTTTTAGGATCATTTTCTCCACTTCCCCATTGACCTTTCCCGCTTCCTGCATAACTATCACCAATATTAACCCATAATGTTCCATTATCTTTTAATACCCTATGGCATTCTTCAAATACTAAAACAAGATTTTTAATATACTCACTAGGAGTATTTTCTTGCCCAATCTGGCCATTAGTACCATAATCTCTAAGTTGATAATATGGTGGGCTTGTAACAATGCAGTCAATAGAGTTGTTTGGTAATTGTTTTAATGCTTTTCTTGCATCCATATTATAAATTTTGTTAACTTCCATTATCTCGTCCACCATCTCACATTCTTAATGGTGTCAATAGATCCTTTCTTCTTTGTCTTACCACCTACAAAAGGAATGAGGCATAGAATGAAAGCGAAGAATGCTAGTGGTAATAAATATTCCATTATTAAGCTCCTTGTAAAAGCATTTCTTTTTTTGCTTTTTGATAGATCTCTTTTGATACCTCAAAACCATAGCAATGTCGGTTAAGTTCTGCACACGCTCTCAATGTTGAAGCACTACCAGCGCAAGGGTCAATTACCACATCACCTTCATCTGTAAAAATTCTGATGAGTTTTGCAAGTAAATTAACTGGCTTTTGTGTTGGGTGAATTTTTGGAATGTCTTTACTATCACGTTCCCATTTAATCCAGTTAAAAACCATCTTCCCATTGTTGTTAAATTTTGGTAGCTTCTCTCTATAAAGCACTACAGCATGTTCTGTGGCTCCGACAATTTTCATATTGGCTTTTAACACCTGCGCTGAGTAGTCTTTTACGAAAAATAAAGGGTAACTGTTTTTAAATCCGTGCTTTTTGCCATAGTCGATAATCATCTGCATTTGGTGAAATGCACAAAATACAATCATCGCAGGAGCTTTCCCAGTCTCTTTTGGCTCCTTAATAAGAAGCTTTGAGCAGAAGTGCATATACTCGGCAATATTGAAGTTAAAATCCGTGTTAAAAAAATCTTTTCCTGCTTTGCTGCTTTCTCCGTTTTTGTTGTCACCATCAACGTACCACATAGGGTTAGAAGCATAAGCATTAATCCCTAAGTTATAAGGAATGTCAGCGATAACCAACTGTGCTTTTCTTATGTTGTATCGCTTGTAATTTTGGAAGTTGTCATTAAATAATTCAACTCTTGTTTTCTTATCTACGAATAGATTTACAGAAGCAATATTGTTTTTTGGTAATTCAAATAGGCTCATAGATGTACCTTTGATTGTTTGAGTTGTTCGGTAATTCCGAACAGTTGAGTAGTTAAATGCGGTTTAAAGCTGTGTTAAAAGTTTTATCGAGTCTTTCATCGCCTAAAGTGTTATTTTGCTTTTTTTGCTCTATTCTGAGCGTTTCTTTGCCATAATAAACAACACTTGAAAATACTTTGTCTAGTTCCTCTTCAAGTTTGTGATTATCATCTAGGTAAATTAACCTTTTGATAGTTCCAATTTTTCCTAGTGCGTTGTTTTCAAAATCAGTAAAACACCTCACCATTTCACCATCAATGTTTTGAGACAAATACCTAGTTAAAACCTCTTTATCTTCTAACTCTCGAAGCTGAGGTTTTAATTCTCTGAACTTTTCACCAATAGCAAAAGAAACTTTATGAGCATTTTCTAATCGATCACGATTAAGCTCTTCATAGTACATTTTCCGCAAAAGTAGAAATTTCTCTATTGGATTAGCAAACTTCAAACGAATGTCATTAAAGTTATCTTCGATAAAAGTCTTAAATCCTTCAAGCTCTTTCACCTGTGCAATGTCAGCTAAAGCGTAAGGGTCTTTTAGATCAATCTTTAGCATATTTGCAATGTGTTCTATTAAGGCTCGCATAATTCCCCCTCAATAACATCATTGCTAAAGCGCTTTTCATATGCATCCATAGCCTCACGGTTACTATCTGCTAGTGTTCTGTACTTTGGTTTTGAATCGTTATGGTTATGCCAGGTCCTTAGTTTCTGTTTCCAGTTTTTAACCTTATTTCCTTTGCTGTCTATCCAGTTACCATCTGTGAAGTAGTCAAGAAAATATTTAGCATTTACGTTGAGGTTGTTAGTTTTGATGAAAGTTTCAATTTCTTCAAGTGTTGGAGGAATAAACCGTTTAGGTTTTTTCTCTACACTCTCTTTATCTAAACTATCCTCTTCTAAACTATTCTTATCTAAACTATTCTTATCTATACTACTCTCTTCTATACTAGCCTGACTTTTGTCAGCCACTTGACTGTCACTTGACTGACATAGCGTGTAAGCACCATTTTCTTTTAAATTTAAAAGAGATCTTTCATATGTGTAATTGGTACTTTTAACCCTATCTTGACGAATATAGTTATGTACCCACCAATGTTTTATGACATAAATTTTTGACTCAAAACCTATTAAAAAACCTTTTGCCACCAAAACATCAAAATCGTTCTCGTTTGCACCAATTGATCGCATTATCTTTTTAGGACTATTAATAAATCCCTCATCATCTGCTCTCATAGCTAAATGAAAGTAAAGATTTTGTGAAGTTGCAGGCATATCTAGGAATGCATCGCTATCAATAATTTGATTTGAAAACATACGTTTTTCAGCCATTATCAATATCCTCACTTCCTCCGTATTGCTTCCAATTTTCACGAGCTACATTTGTGGAATGTTCTAAATTATTATCAAACACATAACTGTCATAAATCTTAGAAGCTTCTTCTGCTGTTTTTGCAACTCCAAGTTTAATTTGAACTTTACTTACAGTTATTGATGCAAGATATAATTTTCTTTCCTTTATGTATGAAACACCAATAAAACCTGTTGTATTATTTTTTCTCTTCCCTTTATTTCTATTTTGTATTTCATCTCCTGCCCACCTACAATTTGATGGCTCATAATTTCCATTATTGTCTATTCTGTCAATAGATAACTCATCGTCATACCCATTTAAAATAGCCCAATCATAAAATGATTTAAAGTCATTTTTCCACTCATTGCACATTGTAATTCCACGAGCACCATATCTTTGATAGCTTTTTGCATTTTTATTAAAGCATCTTTGTAACATTCCTCTATGTATATTATAGAGCCTATGCGAAGATAGTCCGTGAGTTGTATGAGCATGCAAATAAAATTCTTTATTCATACACCCACATGATTTTTGATTTTTAAGCGATGTAACAAAGTATTCTTTTTCTGATTTACAATATGGGCATATTGCAATACATTTATGTCTTTGAGATACTACTTTTTGACTAATTATTTTAAATCCATTTATTGTAGATCCAACATAATTATGGTTACAACCACAAGTTTTATTAATTAGTCCTAGCCTTTTCTGTTTTTCAACTTGTAACCCACATTTTTCGCACTTGAAAAGAGCAAATTGTCTGTTTACTGAACCACAAGATTTTATTTCAGTATTTCGTATGAACTCCATAGAATTCCTTTACATATAATTCTTTTTACATTATTTTTTTGTGAAGTGTGCATTGTCTAGTTCTTTGGTGATACGTTCAATTTGTGAGTAAACATAAAAGAGTATTTTTTCAACATCTTCTTTCATATAATCATCATTGAACATATTTGTTTTGACTGAATATAGAATGGCATTAAGCCTATCTAGTTCGCATGATATGAGTAGGATTGGTCTATCTGTTTGCATAATTCACTCCTAAAATTAGTTTTATAGAGTGAATTATAACTTGCTAAGTGTTTTATGTCAATAGTAAAATAATTTAATAAGTTATTTTTGTAGCTTTTCTTTTAACTCATTAAGTGTTTTTATTGTTGTATCTATCTTTGAAATAAGTATCTCTTTATCCTTATCTTTTTGTATCATTTCTAGAAAAGGAAGTACCCAAGATGGTATTTCATTTATAGATCTTACCCATTGGCTAACTGTGTTTGTATGTACCCCTGTAATGTCGGCAAATTCTTTTTGTGAAATGCCTACCTCTTTAAACTTTTCCTTTAATTGTTCCGCATTCATTTTATCCCCTTTTATGTGAATTATATCGACTAAAAATAACTTACTGTTTAATTTTTACTAGATATGTATTGTAACCAGTTTGATTCAGCTACGTGTAAAAGCAACTCCTGACTAAGCTTTTTATGAGCGTGACACCAACAATGACACGCCCTGCATACTGAAATTAATCTAGTATCATCTTTATCCGCTCCAAAACTTCCAAATAAAACGTGATGAGCTTCAATGGTTTGATGTTCGCATCCGTTTAGTTTTGCTTGACATTGTGGGTGGTTTTCTTTGAGCCAAAATTGATACTGCTGCAACTCTTTTGATGGAAGTTTCTTATCGTTTTTTGGTTTGTTCTTTTGTAGTTGGTATTTTTTGCTAAATATTAATTCTGTTCTCACTTATTTTTACCTCAACTCTTGGATTTTGTTTGTCATATTGATAGTCAAATGAACCTGCAATATATTTGTCTGTAAGAGGTTTTTGAAAGATTGCATCAAGTACACCTTTCATAACGTTGTCGGAGTCTCCATGAGTTTTATCTTTAAAATAAATCATTATGTCAACGTAATATTTTTGATCTTTTTTAAAGAAATTTTGAGGAGCTTTACCAAGTTGTTTGATGAATGAAAAGTACACTATAGCTTTCCATTGTTGGTACTTTTTATAATCTTCATCAACGTATTTTTGTCTTTGAGTAGTACGTTTATATGGAACTGGGTTATGATCTTTCCAATAAAATATTAACGACAACATAAGATAGTCTCTAAACATTGAAGTGATTTAACTTCACAAGCTATTCCACCGTTGGATATTACATTTCGTGATAAATCTTCATCGTAGTGCCACACCATTAAAACGAATCTAATTCCATCTTTAAAAAATGAGATAGTGTTATTTTTATGAGTAGCTTTGATTTTTAGATTTTCAAGTTTTTTTAATAGCTTAATATGAAGAGGATCACTAACCTTAATCCCTAAACCTTTTCTGTGGTTTTTGAGCATAGTTAGTCCTGTTAATTTATACCGTGTGCCAAGATTGTGCCAAAGTGTGTCACGAAAAAGGCTTTTAAGTGGTATTATTTAGGGGTCTTGTTGTGGTAGAGATGCCCTAAAATAGGCTATTTTTGGCGTTTTACCAAAATAGCAACATTTAACGGTTTGTTAATCAACCTTAACAACCAAAATTTAAACTACTTTTTGATAAAATCTTGATCTTCAATTAAACTTACATGTAAAGAGAATAATAGTGGACCTAGAATATTACGAAGTACTGGAAATTACAAGATCTGCTGATGCAGCAGAGATTAAGAAGGCGTATAGAAGGCTTGCACTGCAATACCATCCTGATCGTAACCAAGGTGACAAAGAGGCTGAAGAAAAATTCAAAGCCATTAATGAAGCTTACCAAGTCCTAAGCGATGAACAAAAACGTGCTACATACGACCGTTATGGAAAACAAGGGCTTGATTCTCAAGGCTTTAGCCACTTCTCCGATATGCGTTATGAAGACATTATGGGTGATCTTGGCTCTATTTTTGAGTCTGTTTTTGGTGGAGGCTTTAGTAGCGGTGGTTTTGGAGGAAGTAGTTCTAAACAAAACCGAAAGTATAACCTTGACCTTGAAGCTGAAGTCACTTTAGCATTTAATGAAGCTATTTTTGGCACAAAAAAAGAGGTCAGTTTTTCTTATAAAAAACCTTGCGAAACCTGTGATGGTACAGGAAGCAAAGATAAATCTAAGGCAACATGTAAAGAGTGTAAAGGCAAAGGACAAGTATTTTACCGTCAAGGGTTTATGACCTTTTCACAAACGTGTCCTACGTGTAATGGGAAAGGAAGTGTCGTCACCAATCCATGCCAAAGTTGTAATGCCAAAGGCTTTACTCAAGTAGACGATAAAGTTACCATAGACATACCAGAAGGCATTGACAACAACAACCGCATTCGTGTTGCAGGGCGAGGTAACATCGATGAAAGAGGTACAAGAGGCGATCTTTACATCTTAGTTCATGTCAAAGAAGATGAACATTTTGTACGTCACAACGATGATATTTACATCGAAGTGCCTGTATTCTTTACACAAGTAGCTCTTGGTGAAACCATTAAAATACCAACCATTCGAGGCGAAACAGAGTTAGAACTTCCTCTTGGAGCAAAAGATAAACAACAGTTTATCTTCAAAAAAGAGGGTGTCAAAAATGTTCATACGCATCAACTTGGTAGTATGATTGCTCAAATTTCGATTCGTTACCCTAAAAAAATCACGAAAGAGCAAAAAGAATTGCTCGAAAAACTTCAAGCAGAGTTTGGCATTGAGACCAAGCATAAAGATGAAAAATTTGAAGGCGTATTCGATAAAATCAAAAGCTGGTTTAACTAAGCAATGCAAGCAACCATAGAGTATCAAGGCGAAACGCTTTGCTACTCTATCATCACAAATCGCCGCTTAAAGCATCTCTATATTAAGATAGACCCTATCAAAGGTGTCATTGTTAAAACCCCTTCTTACACAAAAGAGTATATCCATGCATTGGTTCTTCAAAAGGCACAATGGATATTTTCCAAAATGAATGCTCTGCAAAAAAGAACAACACTTCCTTCTCTCTTTGAAGACGAAGGGAAAGTCCTCTATTTGGGCGAAGCTATCTTACTTCATGCACATCAAACACCAGAAGCTTTTTACAGAGAAAAAACCATCCCATTAGTCACACGCCTTGTGGAAGAATGGAGTTTTTTAATGGGGGTTAAACCAACCAAGATAAGCTTTCGTAAGGCAAAAAAACGATGGGGAAGCTGTTCACACACGAATGAGCTGAGTTTTAACCTCAGCCTTGCACAACTACCCCTAGAATGCGTTACATACATTGTTATTCACGAACTTTCACACATAGAACACAAACATCATCAAAAAGCATTTTGGGAGTGTGTTAAAGAATTTATGCCAGAATACAAAGAGTGTGAAAAGGTGCTTAGAAACTATTCACCAACACTTTCTAAATAATAAAAAAATATTTTTCTCACATCTTAAAGATAGGATTTGTTTATATTTGATATTATATTTTGTTTATTTTATCTAGATTTTCTCTAACAGGGGGGCATTATGAAGAAAAATTGGGTCGTTGCATCATTGTTGTTGCTTGGTAGCTCTGCTATTTTTGCAGATCAGAATCCATGGTTTGTC
>Ga0209016_1000551_pt1 | contig 42796 bp, 38 predicted proteins | sample EPASupsiteSAE305_FD_187265 | JGI IMG/M metagenome (GOLD analysis project Ga0209016, IMG submission 187265) | Bioremediated contaminated groundwater microbial communities from EPA Superfund site, New Mexico - SAE3-05 (SPAdes) (version 2) | ecosystem: Environmental > Aquatic > Deep subsurface >... | reverse complement strand
TCCGGGATGAATGCCTGAACGTGAATTGGTTTTTGTCTGTTGACGACGCCAGGAAAAAGATAGAAGCATGGAGACGCGAGTACAACAGTTTTCGCCCCCACTCATCGTTGGGCAATTTGACCCCGGCGCAATTCAGGGAGCAATTTCAAGTAAGCCAGAAATCTCTACAATTGGCTGTCTGAATTTGGGGAGAGGCTCACAGAACCTTGGGGGTTACTGGGCCGGGTTTATGGTCTGACCAACTTCGATGGCCTCGTGTTCGAACAACTACTTGCCGCCAACACGAGCAAGGATGCTTGGGTGGATTCAGCCTATCGCTCGACGGATCGGATGGAGCGGCTAACGCAAGACGGTTTTTTGGCGATGGGTTATTCGCTCGACTGTTCCACCGCCAAAACAACAAACCCTTGTCTGCTCCAAAGTGGTCGATCGACATGGGCAAAGAGTGGGGCGATTCGCTGTCGGTCGCGGTCGCTTAATTGCTGCACCCACTGGGCAGTTAAATCAGTTCTGAGCAGAACATGGCTGATATTGCGGTGCCGCATCTCGTCGACGATGGTGTGTTCCGAGTTTTCTGCGGCAAGAAACTGTGCCAATATGCTGCTAGAGGCATAAGGCTGGTCGAATGTTACTGGAAAATCCATGTAATAGCCCCTGTTGCCGAGGAAGAGGCACAGCACCCTGGCGTTCTTCGGGACAACGGCATTGGCATATTGGATTGCCAAATATTCTGGTCGAAAGGTGGTGATGTAGGCGTCGCGGCTGATTACTCCACGCAAATACGGTAGCGGATTCACCACGGCAAACTGGCCAGCAAGATACTGTACATTGTACCACAGCATGGAGCCGGCAATACAGAGGGCTATTACCGATAGTGCCATTTTTTGCAGCCGTGGGTTGGCGATCCATGCGGAGATTTTCTGCAAGGTTCCCTGTATACCGTACATGGAAAGTATCACCAGGGGTGGCACAATAGGTACGATGTAGCGGATGCGCATCGCCTCCTGGAAAAAGGTGAAGAAAAAGTAGAGTAAGGAAAACAACAGGAGAAAGTTCTGTTCCCGGCGTTGTCGCGCACCCGGCGGACGAAACAGAAAGGCCAGGGTCGGTAAAAGGAGGAGAAACGGTGTCAACTTGCCGTCAAAGAACCGTGGATTGTCGTCCTGGCCCTCATAAAAAAAGCGGATCGGCAGCAGCAGCGCTTGCCATAAGGGTTCGTTATACAAAATTTTCCGCGATATAAAGGCACCACTGCCCTGGCGGGTGACCTGTTGCAGGGGGGCGGTGAGGTCGGCCTGCTCGGCGGTTTGCTGATTAATCTCCGGGGATCTCCATTTCTGAAACAGCGAGTTGTGCAGTGGGTAGATGGGGTTGCCGGTCCAGGCATGGTTTCTGATCAGCCACGGTGAGAAGGAAGCGAGGGTGGCGACGGCGAAAACGATGCCCCACAACAGCGCCTTGCCGTTGCTCTGTCTTTCCCCGGAGGCGCTCCGCTGATAGAGCATCGGCACCAGCAGGGTGAGAACAACAATGGCGATCAGGCCGTTGTATTTCGTGCCAGCGGCCAGTCCGCAACACAGACCGGCAAGTACTAGAAAACGCATCTGGAAATCTTTTTCTGCCCAGTGGAACAGTGACAACAAGGCTGCGGTGGAAAAAAAGACCACGCCCAGGTCGACATAGACTGTGATGGACAGCTTGACGATGATTGGCACGGACAGAAAAAAGAGGGCGCCGAACAAGCCATACTGCGTTCCCAATCGCTTGCCGAGATGGCGGTACAGCAACAGGGCCGTAGCCAGAGCGAAAAAATAGTGGATGTATTTTGGTAGGATGTCGTTACCGAAATACAGGGGGATCGTATACAGCAGGTCGAGATTCATGGGATAATACGAAAACGGAATCTCCGGAATTTCGTGAATGCCACCGTGCTGTAACCAGAGTTTTGGGACAAACAGGTGATGGGTCAGGGCGTCCCGATCCACTGGGGGGACGGAACCAAGCAGGATGGTGGCGATGAACAGACTTGTAAGCAGAATCAGAAGGAGAAGGCAGGCGAGAGCAACGGGGTCTGAGCCGGGTTTTGTTTTCATTTGATCATCTTCTCCAGCAAATCAGGGGGGAGTGCTTTTGGGTATACCTTGCCATCAACCACAAAAGAAGGGGTACCGGTAATCCCGTGCTGGAGGCCTTGAACCATATCGTGTTGCAGATGTTTTAATGTTATTTCCGTAAACATTTCAGCCGCTAATTGTGCTGTGCTGATTTGCATCAGTTGGGCGAACTCGTCGATTTCAATGGAGTCCTTTTTGGCTTGAGCGGCTTGGTACAAGGCATCGTTGACCACCCAAAAGGAACCATGGTTGGCGGCGACAATGGCAACCAGCGCCAGCCTGCCAGATCCGACATGGAATGGGTCTGGAGCAATAATCCGGTTGAATTCATGATCCAAGGGATAATGGCGATGGACCAGGCGGATGCGGTCCGGGTGCTGATTGATCAGTTGCCGCAGGTAAAAATGCACCTTTCTGCACTGGAAACACTGATAATCGGTAAATTCTTCGATCACGAATTGTGGTGTTTCCGCTCCGATCCAGGGGTTACCCTCGTTGGTGATGCCGGTTGCAACTTTGGCACTAATGGGGTCCACGTCCTGCAACCAATAGGTTGGAATGAAGAATCGTCCGGCTATGAGCAGGGCAATCAAGAGGGCAATGCTCCATCTGACCGGAGCTATGTGTGCCAGTACATTGAAGGCTGTGGGAAGCGTGGAAAAAAAACGGACCTTGGAAAAACGGCGGAAGGTGACCCAGGAGGAAAAGGCGAGAAGAAAGTTGACGGCATAGGTCATCACGCATAGAACGCACCAGGAGTGAATCCGGATGGCAGAAAGCGCAGCCAGATAGATGGAGAAGCCCGAGGCCACCAGGGCCAAGGCTGTTATCAAGCTCCATCCGGGAACTCTTTTTTTATCGAGTTGCTTGAGTGGGATGAGCAGCACCAAGAAAAGAGCGTAGACAAAAAGACCCCAGAGGGCGAGCGGCAACCCCCAGAAGATAGACCAGGGATTTTGCGCCACGGTATCGCAGTTTATAGCTTGGGTGATGGCGCAGAAGCTGGAAAAGGCCAAATCCGTGTGGTTTTTGTAATGGGCATAGGCCAGGTAGAGACTGGTCAACAAGCCGGCAAGAGCATAGACCGCCACCTGCCAAAAATAGAAGGGATAAGGAAACGCGGTTTGTTGGGTTTTCACAGTATGCGACCGTCAGCAACAGGTACGGGAATGAGGGTAAAACGGATGAAATCGGCAAACCCTTTTGCTTCAACGGGAAATAGGATGTTCTGTCGAGTTGAGGATTGCACGGTGTGCACAAGAATTTCCGTTGTGAAATGTTTGTGCAATTCCTTGAGTTGCGCCTCTGCCGCCGGTTTGTTACCCTGCCGGAGAAGGTTCCCGGTCACGCAAAGAAGAGGGACGAGCGGTTCGGCGCGAGAGAACGCCTCTCGGAAGTGTTGTTCAGCGCCCTTGTGGTCCCCCTGTCTGCTCAGGATACTGCCCATGCACATCAACACGGTTCCCTGAAGGTTACGGTTTCCATCGGCCTCGTCGAGAGTGCCGCGCAACATCGTTAAGGCTTGCGTGAATTTTTGCTGTGTTGCGAGCACAATGGCCATGCTGATCACAAGTTCGTAGTCCCCAGGGTTGTCATGCATCAGGGCCGCGAGTTCCTTGTGGGCCTCATCGAGCTGCCCACCAGCTAATAGGGCCTTGTGGATATAATAGCGGCTGGGCGGATTTTCGTTCGCTTGCAATGCCTGGCGATAGTAGCTGACCGCTTCCGCATACTGCCCTCTGTCCATGGAAATATTGCCCATGTTGTTATAGGCCCGCATCCGGTCTTTTGTTGGGGTGGGGGAGTTCTTGGTAAGCGATTGGCGGCAGAGTTCGAATGCCTCGTCGTTTTTTCCAATTTTTTGATACGTGTGAGCCAGGTTGATATAGGGCCGGCTTTGACCTGGTGCCTTGGCTAAGCTATCTTCCCACAGGCTTTGTTCGGTTCTCCAGGCCGCGTTACGGGTGTAGGTGGCCGCGGCAAGGGTACAGAGCAGCAGGACCACCACGGCGGCAATGGTGTGTCGTATAATTGGTGCGGCCCGCAGTCGGTCGTTTTGGTGGAAGTCAACCACTGTCACCGCCAGCGGGAGGAAGAGAAACAGCGAGGGCAGGTAGTTGCGGTGTTCGAAGATCAGCTCCAGCGGAAACACGGTCGATTCGATAGTGTGGTTGAGCAGGAAAAAGAGAACGGCAAAGGCGACCAGCGGCAGGGATTTGTGCTTCCATAAGGCCCACATGGTCAAGCCAAAAAGGAAAGCGATTGACAAGGCCGTGGTTAGTGGTTGCAGGAGCGAGATGGAAAGTGCAATGTCATGGTCCAGGGAAAGCCGCCACGGAGCCGGGAAGAACAGCAGGGAGAGGTAAAAAACCATAATCCGGCTCTCTGTCAGCAGTCGCTGCCAGAAGGTGAAACTACGGTGCTCGTAGCTGAAAATACTGCCGAAGGGATTCCCGTTGGTGAGCAAGTAGGCTGCGGCTCCGGCGAGGCAAAGCAGCCCGCCGCCTATAAGGAAGTGACGCTTGGTGAGCCTGTTCAGGGAACGAAAAAAGATCCATTCCAGCAGCAGCAGCACAGCCGGCAGGGTAATGCTGTTTTCCTTCGACCCGAGAGCGAGGGTAAAACTTGCCAATGCGGCCAAAAACCAGAAAAACTGCTGGATTTTTGGTTCGGTACGACGGCCTATGAGATAGCACAGAATCGAGGCAAGAAAAAAAAATGTGGACAGTGTGGCCATTCGCTGGACAATGTAAGTGACCGCTTGGGACTGCATAGGGTTTAAAGCCCAAAGCAAGGTAGCTAGCAGCGCGCTAAGATGTTTTGATTGGATGGAGCGCTGCTGCAGGAAGGGTGTTTCCAGCAGTTGAAGAATGGTCAGATACAGGAGAATGCTTGTAGCGGCATGGAGAAGAATATTGACTATATGATAGCCAACCACGTTGTCTCCACCGAAATACCAATTAAGTGCAAATGAGAGATAGGCAATCGGTCGAAAAATTTGCCCTTCATTTAAAGGGTGACCAAAAATTACTTGGGCAATGGATTCAGGATTCAGTGAGGTGAGATGCAGGTTTTTATTTTGGACGATATTGGGTATGTCGTCAAAATGCCATTTTGCGGTTAGGGTGTTACTGTAACAAGCGATAATGGCGATAAAAAGAATTGAAATGCTTGTGATGATAGTTTTTCTTTGCATTTTTTTACTACCGGCATCACTTGGAGTGTGTGGAGTTGCATATCAAGGCAAAGCCATAATAAAAGAAAACGGGCAGGAACCTTGAAAAAGGTGCCTGCCCGAATGTGCTTTGTCAAATACTTATAAAGTGATGGTGTAAACTCCGGCAGCCCATTTTGCGTTGCCTGCCTGATAGTCAGCTGGACATCTTCCCGAAGTGTCGGTAACAGCTATTGAATATGTACCATCAGCAGCAGGTGCAAGGGCGGCAACAGTATTCCCGTTGCTCAGGGTGAGTACCTCTGCAGCAAGGCCTGCGCCTTTCGGAAATGTTACACTATTTCCTCCGACATGATTGAAAGTTGTATTGGCTGGAATGGAAAAATAGGAACCTAAAGCTGCTCCGATAGCTTGCGCATCACTTTCAGCCCCTGAGCAATAGGCTTTATTCCTATAAGAAATAAAGTTAGGAATAGCAATGGCCGCCAAGATGCCGATGATGGCGATAACGATCATCAACTCGATCAGGGTGAAGCCTTTCTCATTTGCATTCAGTCTCAGTTTGTTCAATGTCATTTTGGTACCCTCCGATAGGTGTGTTTGATTGCCGCTGGCTCGTCAGTTTCCGGCGGTAGTTTCTCATTTGCCACCGATAAAGCATTGACCGTGCCAGTTTTCACCATATTTTTTATTCTATTTTTTTTCAACACGTTACATCTTTTCTTTGTGTTTTCCCAAGGGCATTTATACAATGCAGGTACGACAACGGCTTGTGACATTGACAAGGATTGTCTGAGACTGACAATATTTGTCAGTGACTGCCGTCTTCGTTGCTTTTCTTGTCAATCAACTGTGTGCACTTCAAGCTTCCGGGCCTCTGGAGTGGGGTAGCCTGGATGGAGCGCAGCGGAATCCGGGAAGCATGAATGATATAGCCCCGGATTCCGCTGCACTCCATCTTAGGCTACGGGCTACGAACTGCGGTCGAGAGGACGAGGTGCCGCCGTGTCTCCGCGGGGAAAATTGAGTAAATAATCCTTCCCGAATGCGCTGCATCAGCTCCGTGGTTCCTCCGCAGCGTATGGGAGCCATGGGGTAACCAGAAGTAATTGCCCCTCAATAGAAAAGAATGATCTGGGGCGGGAGGTCTGAAGCTATCGTGCGCCATGGTTTGAAGCTCCGTGTCTCTGTTAGCCTGTGTGTGCTGCTTGCTGTGGCGACGTTGCTGACATTTTTTGTCGTGACCTCCTTCTGGCTGCGTGAGTCGGCCCTGGCGTTGGCCCGCGAGAAAGAAGTCGAATTGGCTTTATTGGCGGAAAAGTTGCACTTTCGCCACATGGAGCTTTCCCGAGGAACCGACTATTTTTCTGCATTAGTGAGTGAAAGCGTTCGCGGCTCTGGGGCGGTTACCGGCTGTTCACAGGCCGCATCTGCAAAATCGACTTGTGTTGGCGGTAGTCCGCAACATCATGGAATCCTTGAACAAGCTTTGGGCGATGTGCTGAAGGCGAAAGGGAGCAAGCGCATCCTGAGCGGGCTGACCTGGGTGGCTGGGGTTCCTGGAAACAAATATCTCGATATCGCGGTGCGGCTGGCGCCCCCTGGCCAGGCAGTCGGCGCGGTGGCTTTGCGTTATGCGCTTGAACCGCATTACGCCCGCATCCAAGCCGCGCAGCGGTATGTCGCCGGTTACCTTGGGGTCAACCTGCTCATTCTTTTGGTTGTCGGCTTTTTCCGGTTCCGGCGAACGATTTTTCACCCGGTGGAAAACCTGATCCGGCTCACCGATTCCTATTCCGATGAAAGTGGTGTGCCTTTTCTTGCCTTGCAAGGCGGCGACGAGTTGGCGCAGTTGGCCGGATCAATGCAGCAGATGCTGGGGCGCATCAAGGCGGATCGCGAGAAATTACAACAGCATGTTACCTCGTTGCAAAAAGCCAACCAGCAATTGCTGGCCACCCGCGAGGAGATGGTGCGCGCCGAAAAACTGTCCTCGGTCGGCAGGCTGGCCGCCGGTCTGGCCCATGAGATTGGCAATCCGATTGGTATTGTCCAGGGCTATCTCAGCCTGATCCAGCAACCGGACGTTAACGATCGAGAAAAAAGGGAATTCTGTGAGCGGGCAGAACACGAATTGCAGCGAATCAGTCAACTGGTCCGTCAGCTTCTCGATCTTTCCCGCCCAGCCAGTGGCGTTAAAGAGAAAGTCGATGTCCATCAGGTAGTGCATGAGGTTCTTGCCCTTCTTCAGCCCCAACCTCTTTTTGATGGGATTGAGGTGCACACTACTTTTACGGCGAAGGACGTTGTTGTGTACGGGAACGGAGGCCAATTGCTGCAAGTGTTTCTCAACTGTTTGATCAATGCTGCCGATGCCATTCGTGCCATAGGAGGAGACGGGCGCGGCCTCATCGAAATATCGACCGAATCGTTCGATGCGGTTGCTGAACCGAGTATGCGCATCACCATTTCTGACACTGGCACAGGTCTCGCTCAGGAAACAGCCGCCAACGCTTTTGATCCGTTTTTCACCACCAAGGAGCCTGGCCAGGGGACCGGGCTTGGTTTGTCTGTTTCTTACGCCCTGATCAAAGCCATGGGGGGCAACATCAGTCTGGCGAACCGGGAGGGTGGAGGCGCGGTGGTGTCGATAGTTCTGCCGGTAATGAAGGCGTGAACAATTCTACACAACCTCAAAAATGGGGGCGTCAGCACGCAACTTCTATCGCTCTCGCCCCTCCCGAATGAGTGAGACGAGTTCGGGGGTTGTTATATCTGCTTTTATTGACGGAACGTCGAGGGGAGAAGATGAAGCCTTTTTTTCCGGAACGAGGGAGAATGTTGAGCCGTCCTTTCTGCGTATTAAAACTTTTCCTTTATTTTCAGCTTGTTCGAGCAGAAAAGCGAGTTTTTGCCGGGCTTCGGAATAGGTATATACTTGCATTTCAAACCTCAATGGTTTCGATATGAAGAAGGTGAGCAGATGCTTTCAGCTTTCGATCCAAAGTGAGCAATGGCGTCTTGTGCCGTATGGCACAGTCTAAAAAATACGCATCGTATGCATATATGTCGGTCTGCTTCGATAGCTTCAAGGCTATGGAAAAATCGGGATCTATATACCGAAGGGGAATCTTTTTAAAAATAGCCAAGCCTTTTTTGGCTTCCTCAAAGGTCAATCTTTTTCGTTTAAACATTGCGGAGAAGGCATTGCCAACTTCCCAAGGGATAGAGCCTGGTCCAATAAGTGTGTTGTCCATTGTCGCTTCGATGATTTTTTCTCGTTCAGGCTCGGCAATAATGGCTGCAACTAACGCGGATGTATAGATTATGATACCCATTTAACCTTCGTGAAATGGTTTTTGACAATTGTACAACATGGCAGGGGCAGGTCAAGCATTCCAATCCTACTTGAATAACCAACGCTTCTCTTCTGATTGAATTAAACCATGCCCAACAAACGCCGCATTCTGATTATCGACGACGAGGAAAACATGCGTCACATGCTGTCCTCGGTTTTGAGCCGTCTTGGTTATGAGGCGGAGTCGGCCGCCAACGGCCAATCCGGCCTGGATGCATTGAACAATGGAACCTTTGATGTGGTGCTGTGCGACATCAGAATGCCGGAAATGGATGGCATGGAGTTCCTCCGCCAGGCGGCCGCCAATGGCATCACTGCCACCATCATCATGATGTCCGCCTTTGGTTCCCTGGATACGGCACTGGCCGCCATACGACAGGGGGCCTACGATTATATTTCCAAGCCCTTCAAAGCCGAAGAAATCGAACTGACCCTGCGCAAGGCTGAGGAGCGGGAAGGGTTGCGACGAGATAACCTCGAACTTCGCCATCAGCTTGCCTCCCTGGAAGGTGAATTCAGTTTTGGTAGAATGGTGGCGCGCAGCAAACCCATGCAGGAAGTCTTCGCCCTTGCTACCAAAGTGGCGCCGCATGCAACCACCGTGTTGGTCACCGGGGAAAGCGGCACCGGTAAAGAATTGGTGGCCCAGGGCATTCATGAACTGAGCGGGCGGGAAAGCGGCAAGTTTGTGGCGGTCAATTGCGGCGGGCTTCCGGAAAATCTGATTGAAAGCGAGTTGTTCGGCTACAAGAAAGGTGCATTTACCGGTGCGGATAAGGACAAACAAGGCCTGTTTCTCGAGGCGGATAAAGGCACCCTGTTTCTCGATGAAATCGGCGAGTTGCCTTTACCGCTGCAAGTGAAGTTGCTGCGGGTGCTGCAAGAAGGCGAGATTCAGCCGATTGGGGCGGCCAAGCCACGGAAGATAGATGTCCGTATTATCGCGGCCACAGCTCGTGATTTACCTCAAGAAATAGGCATGGGGCTTTTTCGCCAGGATTTATATTACCGTCTCAATGTGGTTCATATCCATTTACCGCCTCTTCGCGAGCGAATAGGTGATGTTCCCTTTTTGAGCGATTTCTTTTTGAAGCGGTATGTGCGCCGGCTCGACTCTCCCGTGAGTGGAATTGCGCCGTCAACCATGGCGCTTTTGCTCAATCACGGTTGGCCAGGCAATGTCCGCGAGTTGGAGAACGTGATGGAACGGGCGGTGGTTTTGGCGGAAAAGAAAGTGATTCTGCCGGAAAATCTGCCCGCGATGTTTGGCGCTCGCCAGGGAGGGCGCCGGCTGGACGATTATTTTGGCGGTTTTTCGATCAAGCAAGCGCAGAAAATCATGGAAAGTGCGCTCATCAGGCGCGCCTTGGAGGCCACCGGCGGCAACAAATCGAAAGCGTCTGAGCTGTTGGAGATCAGCTACCCTTCGTTACTCGGCAAGATCAAGGAATATGAAATCGATGGGACACATTGAGATATTGCTTGAGCGTGTTCCTTGGCAGACCTATTTACCCTTCTGGCATTAAGTGGGCAGGGGATGAGCTGTGGTGGAAAATATTTTTACAATATAGATGGATGTTGTAATATTTTTTAATAAACACCTGCTCGGCATTGAGTTGGTTTTAGTGTTTTATAGTTTCATTATTCCATGCAGATGAACGGTTTGGCGTCGTATTTGGCGCCATTTTTTTGTTGGCTCAGATTTTGTATATGTTTTCCTGGAGGGTTCCTTATGAAAAACGAACACCAGACGATGAGCAAATCTCAGCAAGGGTTCACACTGATAGAGGTCATGGTCGTTGTCGCTATTATTGGCATTATGGCCGGCATCTCCATTCCCAATTATCTCAGTTGGAAACCAGGCTATGAATTTCGCGGCGCGGTATCCAGGATTTCTAGCGACCTCAATCGCGCTAAAATGAGGGCTCTGGAAACCAGAAGGGAGTGCCGGGTGATGTTCTGCGGTAATTTCTACCAGATCATCGACGGGAATCAGACGATGCATTCCAACTGGGAGGTGCCAGGTGGAGCGCCACTATATGCTCCAAGTGGAGTAAATCCTGGTTGTCCGATGACCGCCGCGCACGAGGCGGCCTTCGAGGCGGCCAATCGTCGTGTTACCATGGTCTCTTTGGCGGATTACAATCTGGGGGCCGCTGATGTAACCTCGACTGGCAACCCCATTTTTTCTCCCAGGGGGGTGGCAACAACATTGGGAACCGTTACGGTCAAACACCCAAGGTCAGCCGACGAGGCTGATATTGCCACCAACATAGCCGGAAGAGTCAGGGTGGTGTGGAAATGAGAACTGCAATGAAACAAGAGGGTTTTACCCTGATCGAACTCTTGATCGCCATGGTGATTTTAGGGGTGGTGCTCACCGGTGTGGTGCGCATGTTCACCAATACCGGGCGGTATCACACGGCCCAGGAGATGATGGTCGATCTCACCCAGGATTTACGAGCCGTAAAACAGCTTATGGCTCAGGAACTGAGGGAAGCAGGCTGCGATCCGGACAACCTGGGAACTATTGGGTTCCAGGTGGATAACGACGACCGCTATGATACCGACAGCAATTCGATTCATCTCACTCGTGACATTGACAACGGTGATAACGACAGCTTTCTTGAACCGGATGGCGATACCAACGATCCTAATGAGGATATCCGCTATTACCGAACTAACGACGATTGCTCTGGTGCAGCAGGGGCGGTGATGGCTGCTGGGAGCAACAATCGGGGATGCCTGCGGCGTGAAAGTGGAGGAGGGGGGCAGCCGGTCATGGCCAATGTGACTGAATTCCGGCTTCGGTATTACGACCGGAGCGGAACTGAAATAACGGATGCAAACCTTGTCACCAAGGGTGACTTGGAGAATATAGATACCGTCCGGGTCTTTATTCGGGGGGAAGTTGAAGCTCCAACCAAGGTCAGTAGTGTACAGGCGCAAAGCCAGGAACTGGATTTCCGGGTGTTGATTAGGAACGGTTGAAAGATTTTTCCGCGCAACGATCTCAAAGGATACAGAAATATGCTGAACTCTTTTTCTCCAATACGTTCCCAGCATGGCTTTACTCTGATTGAGTTGATGATGGCCATGGTCATTCTTGGTATCGGCATCATTTCGATCGTGGCCCTGCAAACGCAGGATATGGCTTACAACAATAGTTCCAGACGGCAAACCCAGAGCTCTACCTGGGCCATGGACCGGATAGAACAGCTACGGAGCGTGCCGTATACTGACGCTCAACTGACTGTGGGAGATCATACCGAGAATCAAGGCCCTTATAAGGTGAATTGGAAAGTGACCAATAATGCAGCAAATGTAGCGGACACCAAGAAAATTGTTATGACCATTCAATGGAACGGCCGTGACATTTCGACCACGACGTTTATCCGTACGGAATCGGCAATTTAGACCAGAGAGTGAATATATGTTCAATTGTATGCAATGGATGTCGCCACCCCGATTGCTCAGCAATGAGAACGGTACAGCCATCGTCGCCGCTCTTCTTATCCTCATGCTACTGACCTTTGTCGCCCTCACTGCCACCGACACCACGGTCAACGAAAAGGCCATGGTCCGCAATGAAGCGGTTTTTGAGCATAATTTCGCTCAGGCTGAATCGGCGGCACTTGAAGGGTTGCAGAAGCTTGCCAGCAAGAGCAACAATCAAATCGAGGATTTGCTGCCCAAACGGATGTCAGCGACTTCGGACAACAAGGATTTGCTGTTGGATTCTGAGAGTGACGAGATGGGAGATATTGTCAAGACTGTTGATATAAATAATGACGGTGTCATTAATAAAACAGATGCGCTTGAGGTTTCCGAATTGAACGGCCATGCGTTTCGCACCGCTCTGATGCTGCCCATAGCTGTTGGAGATTCAATGAGTGTTACCTCGGCTCAAAGCCGCTTGTATCGATACAATACCTTTGGTCTGTCAGACGACTTAGGCGGCAAGGCACTGATCCGAATTGGCTACAAACGAAGAATTGATCATTAATTTGCAGGCTACTCAAGCAATAGGTGTTGTTATGAAAGCACTCGGAAACACATCCCGCTGTCTTTGCGCGGTGGCCCTTTTCCTCAGCGTAATAACCGGCTGGATGCCCTTGGCCAACGCCGCTGACTATGCCATTTTGGTAACTAGCGTAGGTTCCGCCATTGAAGGTGTTGCCACCAATGTGGTGACCGTTACCTTGGACCAAGCTGTTGCAGCAGGGGAGAGTGTGTCGGTTGATTGGCAAACGGTGAATGGCGATGCCGTCGCGCCTGGTGATTTTGCTGCTGGTTCAGGCACCTTGGTGTTTGCACCTGGAGAGAGTGTAAAAACGATCAGTATCACTCCTCTTCTAGATAATGTTGTTGAAGGGAATGAAACTTTCGACATAAACCTGACCCAAGCGACAAGAACAGGGGCCGGATTGCTTACCGGTGCACTGGCAACAGGCAACGTTACAGAAACCATTACTATAGTTAATGACGATACGGCGAGCTTGACGGTTGAGAGCAAGAGCGTAGCTGAATCCAGCGGTACGGTGAGCTACACGGTGACCTCTGACAAGACGATCGCGGCGAACGCGACCGTAACGTTTGATTACACCACGGCAAACGGTACGGCGACAGCGGGCAGCGACTATACGGTGACAGCAGGTCCGGGTACGATCACCAACGGCACGACTACAACAATCAACGTGCCGATCACCGCAGACACGGTGGTGGAACCTGACGAGACGTTCACGTTGACCTTGAGCAATCCGAGTGCGAATGCGACGGTCGGTGGTGCGGGGACGGAGACGATCGCCAATGACGATACGGCGAGCTTGACGGTTGAGAGCAAGAGCGTAGCTGAATCCAGCGGTACGGTGAGCTACACGGTGACCTCTGACAAGACGATCGCGGCGAACGCGACCGTAACGTTTGATTACACCACGGCAAACGGTACGGCGACAGCGGGCAGCGACTATACGGTGACAGCAGGTCCGGGTACGATCACCAACGGCACGACTACAACAATCAACGTGCCGATCACCGCAGACACGGTGGTGGAACCTGACGAGACGTTCACGTTGACCTTGAGCAATCCGAGTGCGAATGCGACGGTCGGTGGAGTTGGGACGGAGACGATCACGAATGATGATCACTTAATAACCTTAAGCACCTCGGGACCACAGGGGACAATCAGCACACCCCATGGACTTGGTGCATCCGCTCCTCCAACTGCCTCAGTTATCGTGACTCAAGGCGATCAACCAGTATTTACCACCACTATTACCGATACCTGCTATCATATCCAAGATATCCAGGTCAATGGAGCTTCGCAAGGAGTGGTATCTCCTTATACTTTTGCCCCGGTAACGGAAAACAAAACTATCAACGCCGATTTTGCCATTAATCAATACACAATCACGGCATCGGTGCTTGGCGCACATGGAACCCTCAGCCCTAGCCAGACGGTTAATTGCAATACGTCGGGTCAGGTGTATACCGCCGCAGCGGATCTAGGATACACCATAACCTGGTTGAAAGTGAACGGGGTGGATGTCCCCGCCGCTGTTGGATTAACAACCTATGCCCACACGTTCGCTGCTGCCATCACAGCGAATCAAACCATAGAAGTCGCTTTTTCTCAGCAGATTACGGTTCTGGAGGATTCGCCATTCGGAACCATCACTCCTCCGGGAGATGCCAATAATCTGTTGGAAGTTCCATATAATAGCAATCAGGCCTTTGTCATAACAGCCGACCCCTGCCCGAATGGATTGGCGCATAACGGCAAACAACATCACATATCGGATGTGATCGTTGATGGTGCCGCAGTCGCGGCCGCCGCCGGTCAAAGCACCTACTCCCACACGTTCAGCAGTATCACGCAAAACCATTCGATTGAAGCCCTTTTTACCTCCTATGTCGACATTACCGTCGGCGTCAATGGACATGTGGAAACCAGCTCCGGAAATGTGATTCCGGGAACACCCAATTCCATAGAGGTCAAGGCCAATGATTCGCTGGCAGTCAAGGCGGTCCCAGCTTCAGGCTTTCATATTGCCGATGTTAAGGTCGACGGCGTCTCCGTTGGCTATCCGGAAACCTATACCTTTGAGCATCTGCTCAACAAGGATGCCACCTACGAAGTGTCGTTTGCTCTGAGCAACTTTATTCTAGAACCGGTTTCCCGGTTCAACACCATATTTAACGATGCTAGCGAGTCGACGACAGCAACGCCCAGAACGGCAAACTACGGCACGAATAGTTCCTTTTTTGTCAATCTGAACGATGCGGCCTACGCGGTGTATGGCATTCTGGTCGATAATATTTCCTACCCGATTCCAGCTGCTGGCGTGACATTGCCGTACGCTTCTTTTGAATTGACCAATACAGCCAACAACTATCTGGAGGTCAAGTTTACCAACATCATGGCCAATCATCGGCTTGAGGTGCAGGACTACGACACCAGCCCGATTTCCGATGTACCGCTCGATGCCAAGCTGCGGCCAAAACCCGCTTCCATCATGTTTGTGCTCGACGACTCGGGCAGTATGGACTGGGAGGTCATTACCCCAACGAGTGATGGGCTTTTCAGGGGCGATTATTATGTTTATTCCTATCCGAACGTCAGCAGGGCGCGGGTATACACTGACAACAGCCTTGAAATTCATAACGAGCAGAACTATTGGAAATCCCAATGGTCCGGGATGAACAAGATGTTTTATAATCCCGAGGTGACTTATGCGCCGTGGCCGACCTTCACCGGAACGCCTAGCTCACAGTTACCGGCGCCTTCGGTCACGGACGGTCTTGCCCACGCCAACATCTACCGTCCTCGTCTGCATCCGTGGTACAGTCAGGACTGCACCGATGCTCTCAATGCCGGTGTGCTGACCACAGTTGCTATCAATGGCGGTGCGCTTGCGACGTGCAACTCGACAACCAACAATGAACACAACTTTCCCATGGATGATGTGTTTCTCCAGTTTGTCGACCCTGCGGGAACAGTGATCGTTGATAACACCGATCCTGCTTTTTCTAAAACCAATGGGCCATGGAACTCCTATACGGCCGGCAGTGATTATGGCTCAAATTATTTATTGCCAGATAAGTCCATTCCGGTAGATACCGCCACCTGGACGTTTATCCCCAGTACAACCGGAACCTATGAGGTCGCTGCCTGGTGGGTGGCATCGACGAGTCGCAGAACCAATGTTCCCTATACGATCTCTTGTGGCAGTTGTGGCGGAGGTGTAACCATCCCGGTTAACCAGCAAATCAATGGCGGCCAATTTGTCACCCTCAGTGAACAAAATTTTGTTGCCGGAGAAACTGTCACCGTCACCTTGCGGGATACTTATAATGCGAATTATACCAGCTGCGCCGATGCAGTGAGGATTCGCCCGAAGGATGCAGCCATTACTATCATTAACGCGCATTATTATACCTGGAGCGATGCCAACGGCAATGGCATCATCGATTTCACCGATAGCAACAGCAATGATCAAATCGATGAAGGAGAAGCGGTCCTTGAAGATATCTATCTGGTGAACCTGACCAATCCGATCCAATATTTCAAGGTGATCAATAACACCTTGGTCATCAGCGGAACCAATCTGACGAGGGTACCCGCAGCCTCATTGCCGGCAACGGTTAAAACTTTCGCGGCGCCGACAGATCCAGATGCTTGGCAGAAAGAGCGGCAGAACTGGGCGGACTGGTTCTCCTATTACCGGAAACGGAATTTGGCGGCAACTGCTGCGGTGGCGCATGTTATTGACCGCATGGATGAGGTCGAGATCGGTTTTCGAACGATCAATTATAATAATGGCGGTTACCTGGCCGGCGGTTACGGGATTAGTCAGGCAGTGCTGCCGGTGAATGTCGCAGGGGTTGGTGATAAGACTAACGACTTGTTGAAACTGCTCTATGGTTTTCAAGTGCAAGCCTATGGAACACCCCTGCGGAATGGGTTGAAGTATGTCGGCCAGTATTTTGACGATACGGACGCAAGCACTGGTGGAGTGGGAACCTCACCCTACCATGCCAAAGATGATGGCGACGAGTGCAAACAGGTCTTTTCGATCGTCATGACCGATGGCTATTGGAATGGGCCCAATCCTGGGGTGGGCAATGCCGACGGTTCTGGTGGAGCACCCTATGCCGACACCTATTCAGATACCCTGGCTGACGTGGCTATGACCTATTTTGAAAAGGATCTTTCCACGATGGAAAATCTGGTGCCCGATGGCATCTACAAACACCAGCACATGGTCACCTACACCGTGGCGTTTGGTGTGTATGGCTCCCTGAACCCCATTGATTATGATTTCAATAAAGGCATCTATCCCACCTGGCTTAATCCGACGTTGGGTGATCGCTATAAGATTGACGACCTCTGGCATGCGGCGGTCAATGGCCGGGGCATGTTTATGAGTGCCTCCCGGCCCGACGAGCTTGTCGCCTCCCTGCTCGATATCATGAATGATATCGGCGCTCGGGTGGGATCTGGCTCTTCGGTTTCCGTGAATGGCGATGAAATGTATGAATCGATCAACGGTCAAGTCCGGATGTTCCAGACCACCTATAACAGCGGCAGTTGGTATGGAGATCTGAAGGCATACCAGATCAACACCACCACTGGAGAGGTTATTACCAGCAGCCCTGTCTGGTCTGCGGAAAGCAAGATGGCAACCAGGCTGACCCCCACTGGTTCGGGGCATGTGAGCAGAATTATCGCCTCATACAACGGAACAACAGGAACGCCATTCCGCTGGTCGAGTTTGACGGCCATTCAGCAGCAACAGTTGGCGCCCTCTTTCATTGCTTCGCTCACCAGTGGATTAACCGGAGAGCATGTGGTGAATTATCTCCGCGGCGATAAAACTAATGAAGTAACCAGTACCTCGGGGGAATTCAGGGTGCGGGATACCCTGCATCCACTCGGTGATTTTATTCATTCCCTGGCCCGATATGAAGACGATGTTCTCTATGTTGGCGGCAACGACGGCATGCTTCACGCGTTCAAGGCGACCGATACCGGCGGTGGCGAGGAATTGTTCGCCTATGTGCCCAACCTTGTCTACAACCACCTGCGAGACTTGGCAGATCCGGCGTATGGTCATAAGTTTTATGTCGATAATACGCCGGATACCCAGGAAATGGGTGCAACCACCTTGCTGGCTGGTGGGTTGGGCAAGGGAGGCAAGGGATATTATTGCCTCGATATAACCAATGCGAAAACCGCTATCACCAGTGAGGCTGACCTGGCTTCAAGAGTGAAATGGGAGTATCCAAAGCCGCCTGCACAACTCCTTTCGGGCACCACTTTCAGTTTTTCCAGCGGTACCGGAACAGGCGGGGATGACCGGATTCTCGATAGTCTTAATCAGTTCACTTCTCCAAAATTTGTTGTCGGAGAAACTATTGCAGTCATCGGTGCTAATTTTAACAACGGCATCACGAGCGGAACCAATGACGGCTACTACAAAATTAAATATGTGGATGCGGCTGGTGCCTTTATCGAGGTGGAAGCCGGAAGTCTGATTAACGGTTATGGTAACGGTAAAAATATCACTATCACCCAGTCAACTAGAGATACGGGCTTAGGGTATTCCTACAGCAAAGTTTTCTTTGTCGAAACCAATGACCTGACAATCGGCACCGGAGATTTGAAGGGTTGGGTGGTAATTTTCGGCAATGGGTACGGCAGTGAGGACGGCACCGCAAGCTTGTATGTCCTGGATCCAGCCAACGGCACGGTGCTGAAAAAAATTGACACCAAGGTGGGACCGCTCAATGGCTTGTCGACGCCCAATGCCATCGATGTCGATAATGACCTGAGAGTTGATTATGTCTATGCCGGCGACCTTCTCGGCAACATGTGGAAATTTGACTTGACCAGTTCAGATCACACTAAATGGCAGGTCGCTTATTGCGACAACGCTAATGCAGCTGACCATTGCCTCGATACGGTCACGAATCCCGGCATGGTTCCTCAGCCGCTCTTTGCTGGCCTCGCCAGCCAGCCTATCACTTCCGCGCCGGATATCATGCGGCATCAGAGCAAGCTTGGCTATATGGTTATTTTTGGAACCGGCAAGTATTTAGGAGAGCCTGATCTGTCTTCCATGGATGTGCAGTCGCTGTATGGCATCTGGGATTGGGCGCCGGACGCGCTGGATGCAGGGTATAATGGGGCGCGGATAGATGTCGGCGCCGTCTCGCCCAAGACAGCAACGCTGTCGAACTGGCCCGAAACCAATGCCGGTGGCAAGACGCATACCTTGCTTCGCCAAGTGGCCTGGGTTGAAGGGGTGCTGACTGAGGACACCAATAAAAATAATGCATTGGACACCGGCGAGGATATTGATGGCGATGGTGTGTTGGATACGTATTCGTACTTTCGTATTCCATCGAACTATCCTGGTGACTGGTCTACTCAGGAAACCAGCGCTCTTGAGTCAGGGCATAGATTCCTCAACAAAGATATTAACGGGGATGGATTGGTCAATGCACGGGATAAAGTGCCGACATCCCATGTCGGCTGGGTGTTTGATCTTCCTGGAAAGATTGATTTTGCAGGGGATGGCCAGGATAATAACAAAGACGGCGTTGTCGATGAAGCTGGCGAGAGATTTCTGGGTGAGCGGGTGGTCAACGATACGATTATCCGCGATGGTAGGGCGATTCTCATCTCCTTTGGGGTCACGGGCACCCGCTGTAATGCCGGCGCTTACTCATTCCTTAATGAGCGGAACGCCAAGAGCGGAGGGATGCTCAATACGCCTGTTTACGATCTCAACAAGGACGGAAAGGTGGACCAGGACGATTTTGTTAAAATCCAGGCTCCCTATGACGTGAATAAAGATGGTAAAATTGATGCAAGCGATACGATAGACGGTATTCCTGGAGATGAGGCCGCTGAGGGACGAATGTATAATCCGGCTATTTTACGAAAGGATTCGGAGCTCGATAAAAACGGTCAAGAAAAGAAATACTTTAGTACATCTCAGGGGTCTATCATAGTTATTGATGAAAAAGCTGAAAAACGAGGTATGTCTTTTTGGCAACAGATTGAATAGGCTAAGAAATAATTGACTCAAGTAAGGTGAGGGTATGAAAAAAACGGGTTGTCAGTTTCGTGTGGTATGTGTGGCCACCTGGATCGTGCTGGCGCTATCATGGCAGGTGCCACTAACTTACGGCGAGGATGTGGTTTCCTTGGATTTGCAGCATGAGATTGAGCTGCAAATGACAAAGGGATGGGTTGACTCCATAGGAGAGCAGCATATAATTATCGATGATATGTCGTATTCTCTCGCATCATTGAAAGTTTACGATCTTAAGGGGTTTGCTAAGGAAAAATCATCGCTGACTCCAGGACGGTATGTTGCTTTTATTAGGGATGATAAGGAAACTCGGGTCTATTTGCTTGAAGGCAAAGGGGAAAGGCCACAATCAGTAGATCTGCCAACACCAGTTAGCGCGGAGAAGAAAAAAGATACTTCTACACTCAAAAAAGTTGATGGTGTCTGGAAGAACTGAGACCCGAGCAATGCGTTTGAAAGCATTCAAACACCCGGCCATCGTATAGACCGGGTGTTTATTTATCGATTCCGACGAAGGTTTCTATCATTTTCCTTGATCATTCCCATGAGTTTTTTTTCTTGACTTCCACTGTGCTTCTATATAAATAAGTACGTTGACTGAATGCTGGTTCAGTTTTTTTCGCGTAGGACCGAATCCGGCACATCTGGTCAGAATATATGCAGGTTAAATGTTCTCACAAGAATACAACCAGAGAGGGAAAAAAGTATGAGTTCAAAATTGGTAGCACCGCACGGTGGAAAAGGTCTTGTTTGTGCCTTGCTTGAGGGCGCCGCACTTGAAGCTGAGTTGAAAAAAGCCAAAGGCTTGAAGCAAGTTGAAGTTTCCGATCGCGCCAAAGGCGACCTGATCATGATGGGCATCGGCGGATTTTCTCCGTTGACCGGTTTCATGACCAAAGCCGACTGGAAGGGCGTTTGTGAGAAATTCCAGATGGCCGATGGCACCTTCTGGCCGGTACCGATCACCCTGGACGTGTCCGCTGCCGTTGCCGGTGATATCAAAGTTGGCGATGAGATTGCTCTGGTCAACAAAGGTGAGACCTATGCCACCATGAAGGTCACCGAGAAATTCGAGATGACCGAAGCCGACAAACGCTGGGAATGCGAGAAGGTATTCAAGGGCGAGGGCGAGGAGTCTGTAGGAGACAAATTCTGGGAGATCGCCCCTAAAGATCACCCTGGCGTCATCATGGTTTTTGCTCAGGGCGAGTTCAACCTGGCTGGTCCGGTTAAAGTTCTTTCCGAAGGCGAATACAAGAAAGAGTATCCGGGTGTGTATCTGAAACCCGCTGAGACCCGCGCTATCTTTGACGAGCGTGGTTGGGCTAACGTTGCCGCTCTGCAGCTGCGTAACCCGATGCATCGTTCCCATGAGTTCCTGGCCAAAATCGCAGTTGAGGTATGTGACGGCGTTATCATCCACAGCCTGATCGGTAACCTCAAGCCCGGCGACATCCCAGCCGATGTTCGTGTTGAAGCTATCAAAATTCTGATCGAAAATTATTTTGTTAAAGAGCACATCGTTAACGCCGGTTATCCGCTGGATATGCGTTATGCCGGTCCTCGCGAAGGCCTGCTCCATGCCACCTTCCGTCAGAACTACGGTGTCAACAACATGCTGATCGGTCGTGACCATGCTGGTGTTGGCGACTTCTACGGCCTGTTTGAAGCGCAGCAAATCTTTGATCGCATCCCCGTAACCGGTGATCCTTCAAAAGACCTGCTGTGCAAGCCGATGAAAATCGACTGGACCTTCTATTGCCATAAGTGTGATGGTATGGCTTCTCTCCGTACCTGTCCGCATACCAAAGAAGACCGCGTCATCCTGTCCGGAACCAAGCTGCGTAAGGCTTTGTCCGAAGGCGCTCCCGTAGTTGACCACTTTGGTCGCGAAGAGGTTCTGGTTCGTTTGAGAGCCTACTACGCAGGTCTGACCGAGAAAGTTGAAGTGAAAATGCAGGGCGCCGCTTCCGGTTCTGCTATGTAATTCTCGGTTCTGCTGAGAAACTGTACAACCCAAGGAGATGTCGCCTCGCGCGGCATCTCCTTTTTTTATTGAAAATTGGGAAATTAATCTCCAGTCAGGATTATGTGATGAGTATACTTCCTGCATGAACAAAATCAGTTGTGAGGAAATGGTGGAGCAAATAATTCAAGTGGGTCTTGGCCAGAGAAGTTACCCTATCATCATCGGCAAGGGGATTATTCGGAATGTCGGGGCATCTTTGCGGACGGCAAAAATAGCCAAACGTTACGGAATTGTCAGTGATGAAAGAGTCGCGGCATTGTATGGTCGGACGCTTCTGGATTCCTTGCAACAAGCAGGTATAATAGGGGAAATGCTCGTCTTCCCACACGGCGAAGCCAGCAAATGCTTGGAGACTATTGGGCAGTTGGCGAGCAATCTTGCCGAACGCGGTTTTGATCGGGGCGACGGTCTTATTGCCCTGGGAGGCGGAGTGACCGGAGATATTACCGGATTCCTCGCTTCCATCTATATGCGCTCAATTCCTTTTGTGCAGATTCCAACCAGTCTGCTAGCCCAGGTTGACAGTTCAGTGGGCGGCAAAACAGGGGTTGATATTCCCCAAGGGAAAAACTTAATTGGCACTTTTTATCAACCGCGTGCTGTTTTCATTGATACCGAAGTCCTGCAAACCCTGCCACGACAAGAATTTCTCGGCGGCATGGCCGAAGTGATCAAATACGGGGCCTCCATTGACGCTGATTTTTTCTCCTGGCTTGAGCAAAACCGGGAGGCTATCCTGGCGCTTGATTCCACGGTGATCGTGCCGATGATCAGGAAGTGTTGTGAGATGAAAGCCACAGTGGTCGAACAGGATGAACGGGAAGGTGGTCTGCGCCGGATTCTCAATTTCGGGCATACCATTGGGCATGCGGTTGAGGCGGCTTCAGGTTATCAACTGATCCATGGCTTTGCGGTGGCCATCGGCATGCGTGCGGTGGCCGAATTGGCGGTCCGGTCCGGGGTGACCGATGCCTCTGTCGTTGAAAAAATTAAAAATCTTTTGAGTGCATATTCTCTGCCTACCGAAATTCCTGCTGGATTTGATCGAGACGCGCTCCGTAACTATCTTCGCTCCGACAAGAAAACCATCGGTGGTCGTGTTTTTTTTGTTCTGCCCGAACAAATCGGCAAGGTACGCATCACAGATCAGGTTGAGGAGGCGGATATTGACGCGGTGCTTGGCAATGAGTTCACTTGAAATTTTTTGGTCCTTAGATTTTTTAACAATTAATTGTATGTAATTATGCCGATCTACGAATTTTTCTGCGATGATTGTAATACGGTATTTAACTTTTTTTCCAGCCGACCCAACACCGAAAAGCGTCCGGACTGCCCAAGGTGCGGCAAACAACAGCTGCAGAAGATGATCTCCGCCTTTGCCACCATCGGCAAAGCCAAGGAAACGAATGGCGACGATCCATTCTCTGGGCTGGATGAATCAAAGATGGAACAGGCGCTTGCTGGCCTGATGCGGCAGGCGGAAAATATCAACGAAGACGATCCCCGGCAGATGGCCAACTTGATGCGCGCCTTTGCTGATAAGACCGGGTTAACCCTGGGGGCTCCGATGGAAGAGGCCATTGCCCGCATGGAGGCAGGGGAGGACCCGGAGCAGATCGAGCGGGAAATGGGTGATTCGATGGAAGGGGAAGAGCCCTTCACCCTTGAGGCGATGAAGAAAAAGGCGCAGTTCGCTTCCCGCCGTCCGCCGTCTCATGATGAACGGCTCTACGAGCTGTAAGTGGCACCTGTTTAATCCTGCGAGGAGCACTTTTTCCCTCCATTTTTTTTCCGATTGCGGACAATACCCATACTAGCATCTGACAGAGCTGTAGCCCATACTCGTCGCCCTGGAGGTCCTATGAAACGAAAACTGGTTATTGTGATGGTGGGACTGCCTGCCCGTGGCAAGTCGACCATGGCGCGCAAACTCGGTCGCACGCTTGAGCTGGACGGGGTTAAGGTGCGCATCTTTAATAACGGTGAGTTGCGGCGCAAACTCGACACCAAAACCAACACTTCGTCCTCGGAGTTTTTTTCCCCGGCAAACCCCAGAGGCAAAGAGATACGGGAACAGATCTCGCGGATGAATATCGAACTGGCCCAAGCCTTTTTCCTTGAAGGCGGGGAGGTGGCCATTCTCGATGCAAGCAACGTCACGAGGGAACGTCGGCAAAGCGTTGCCGCGGCCTTCCCCGATTTACCGCTCTGCTATATCGAGTGCCTCAATGCCGATGAGGAGGCGCTGGAGGCGAACTTGGAACGTAAGGCGAGGCTGAAGGAATTCCAGCATCTGCCCCCGGAAAAAGCGTTGGAAAGTTTTCTCAAACGGATTGCTTACTACGAGTCGATCTACGAGCCGCTCGACATCGAGCCCAACCGTATCCTGGTGGACTCCTTCGAAAGTTGCATCCTCCAGGAGAAGATTACCGATGTCCTGCCCTATTACGACCGGATCCGCGACATCATTACTACCAGGGTGGTGCGCAACCTTTTTCTCGTTCGCCATGGGGAAACGTATTACAACCGTGAGGACCGTATCGGCGGCGATTCCGATCTCACCGATAAGGGCCGCGATCAGGCCAATGCACTGGCCGAGCATTTTGCAACGATCCGTATTCCTATCATCTTCACCAGTAATTACAAACGGACCCTGCAGACCGCCACCCCGATCGCCGAGCGGCAAGACCCATGCTCGATCATTGCCCTGCCGGAATTCAACGAAATCCATGCTGGGATCTGCGAAGGCATGACCTATGAGGAGATCCGCCAGAAGATGCCGCAGGTGGCTAAGGCGCGGGGGCCGAATAAGTACCGCTATGTGTACCCTGAGGGTGAGGGATACACAACCATGGAAGAGCGGGTGCACCGGGGATTGAAAAAGGTGTTTTTCCTTAATAACCACGACGAGAATATCATGATCGTCGGTCATCGAGCAGTCAATCGAATGATCCTCTCCAGCTTTCTTTCCCGCCAGGAAGAGGAAATTCCCTATATCTACATGCCCCAGGATCGCTACTACCACATCCAGATCGATCCACATAAACGGATCTTCGAGATGGTGTCTTATAAAAGCGGGCCTCCGGCCGGCGGAGGTTGGTAGGCAGGCGTTTTTTTTTCTACTCTTTCGGTTCGGTTTGAGATAGGGCGGCTATTGCAGGGTAGTGGTGTCGTCCTCGGTAAAACCGTGCTGCATGCCGTGTTTTCTCTCTTTTTCCAATAACAGAGCTCTGGCATCTTCCTCGGAGATGCCCAGCATTCCGGCAAGTTCGGCAATATCGTAACAGGGACTGCCGTCCGGCCCGTAACGCTGCGGCTTGAGTCCTGGGAAATGCTCGCTGGTGGCATGACCGCTTGCTTGTTGCAGCATCTCCCGGATCTCCGGCGGGCCATAGACCAAGAGCCATTCAACCGCCGAAGCCCAGATCTGACTGTCCACTGTCGGATGTTGCAGGATTTCCATGGCCGATTCCAGGGTCCATTCCTGTTTGAATGTGTTCATCATGTGCTGCCTGTTGAAAAAGGGCCGCAGCGTGTTGGGTGTTTATCCCGTTTGTCTTGCTGCAAGCGTACTGAATGTCTGGTGGTCATTATTTTACAGAGAGAAACGTTTCTCTTTGGTGCCTTCTTGGTCCTCCACTATAATACAGACAATCATTACGGCAATCTATTCCAAGCAGGAGCAAACAATGGGCGTGGATAACGTTATTTTACTGGAATCCCTGGAATGGTTCGACGAGAGCGGCAAGGAGTTGCTCCACCGCCTGCCGGAACAGGGATCGGGGGAAATCAAATTCGGCACGCAATTAACCGTGCGGGAAAGCCAGGCTGCCGTGCTGTTTTACAAGGGTAAGGCCTGCGATGCCTACGGGCCTGGCCGCCACACCCTCAAGACGGGCAATATCCCGATTCTCACCAAGATTCTCTCTGCGCCTTGGGGCATGATCAGTCCGTTGCGGGCCGAAATTTTCTTTATCAACCTCAAAGTATTCCCCGATCTCAAATGGGGCACTCGTGATCCGGTGGCTTTCCGCGACGCCGAGCTTGGCCTGGTTCGCCTTCGGGCCCATGGGGTATTCAATGTCCGCGTCGTCCAGCCGCTGCTGCTGATCAACACCCTGGCTGGCACCATGGGCCGGTACACCACCGAGCAGGTCGAGGACTATTTGCGGCAGGTGATTGTCTCCCGCTTCAATGATTATCTGGGCGAACATCTCCATTCGCTCTTTGATCTGCCCGGTACCTTTGACGACATCGCCGAGGGTTTGCGGCAACGACTCACCAAGGATTTTGCCCGCTTCGGCCTGGCGCTGGCGGGATTTTATGTGACCTCGATCACTCCACCCGTTGAAGTGCAACAGGCTATCGACGACCGCTCACGCATGAGCGTGATCAAGGATATGGATAATTTCGTGCGGATGAAGGCCGCCATGGCCATGGAAAAGGCCGCGGCCAGTGGCGGTGAGGCTGGGGCTGGTTTGGGGTTGGGGCTGGGCATGATGATGCCGTCCATATTCGCTGGTCTGTGCACTAATGGCAATCGGACCGCTGGCGGTGAAAAAGTGGTCGAGGTCAAATGTCAGGAATGCGATAACCTGATAGCGGCCAATGCCCGATTCTGTCCTTTTTGTGGCCATCAGCAACTGCTCAACCTGCAATGTGGCAACTGCGGCAAAAACCTGTCGCCAAACGCTGTCTATTGCTCCCGCTGCGGCCATCCGGCAGAGGAAAGGGCCAGTGAGATGATCTGTCCCCATTGCCGGGCCGCTAATTTGCCGGGCGCCGTGTTTTGTAACCAGTGCGGCGAAAAGCTAAGCTGAACCAACAGACAACGAGTGTGCTTTTTTGAATGAGCGGATTGATGGAAATCCAGGTTGAGCAGGGCTGTCCGCAGTGCGGGGCCTCGGTCGAATTCATCGAGACTGACCAAGTGCTGCATTGCGGGTTCTGCGGGGGAAGGAATTTTTTACGAAGCGATAGCCCGTTCCGCTTCGTCCTGCCCATGGCCGGCAATACCTCCTCGGCCGGATTGCTGCTCGCTCCCTATTTGCGGTTTAAAGGAACCATCTATCTGGTGACTAACGAGGGTATTGAGCACCGGGTGATCGACACCACTCAGGTCGCCAACCCGGCTCCTGGTCTACCGCCTTCACTGGGGCTGCGCCCCCAGGCGATGCGACTAATCAGGATCAACCCTGAGGCAGGAAATCTGTATTTGCCACAGACTCTCAAAGCGAGCACCATTCTCGAAAAGGCCGCATCTGTCGGTAATCTCACCGCTCAAGTGAGCGAAAACCTCTGTCATCGGGCCTATATCGGCGAACATCTCAGTTACATTTACCTGCCCTTGGTGGTCAAGAGTCAGGGTGTGTATGACGGCGTGACAGATGCTCGGCTGCTCGAATTGGATCAGCTGTCCGGGCGTTCTGTGCAGGGAAAACGCTATGACGATGCCTGGAGAGTACAGTTTCTGGCCACCCTTTGTCCCCAGTGCGGCGCTGGGTTGGAAGGGGCAGGGGATTGCCAGGTAATGACCTGCGCCACCTGCCACACTGCCTGGGCTTTAGGGCCGGAGGGGTTGACCGGGGTAGACTGGCAGGTGCTTCCGGGCAATGGTGAAACAGCACTCTATCTTCCTTTCTGGAAGGTTTCCACCCATATCCCGGCACTGAACATCTACAGTTTTGCTGATTTTGTCGAGCGCAGCAATCAGCCTTTCCTGCCAAAGCCGCAATGGCATGATCGAGTACTGAGCCTGTGGATCCCAGCGGTCAAGCTGCGGCCTAAAATCTTTCTCCAGGCCGGCCGTCAGGTGACACTTGGGCAGTGGCTGATTAAACCAGGAGAGGGTCGGGTGCGACCGAATCTGTTCCCCGTGACTCTGCCGTCTTCAGAGGCCCGGCAGGCGGTCAAGCTGATGCTGGCCGCGGCTACTGCCAGTCCGAGACGTATTTTTCCCCACCTGCCCCAAGTGCGGTTGACCGAGGTGACATTGCAGCTGATTTATCTGCCCTTCGTTGATAGGGGGCATGATTGGGTGCAACCCGAAACCGGAGTGGCCATTGGCAAAAATATCCTCCGGTTCGGCCGCTCCCTGTAGTTTTGACAGGTGCCCAGCTGCATGGTATAGCTACATTTTGTCAATGCGATGTAGATCAATTGTATTATTTTTTTGCACTAACCGAGATGATGAGCGAACACGAACACTTCATGCGGGCTGCCCTGGAGGAGGCCCGGCAGGCCTTGGTTGCGGGTGATTTCCCGGTGGGTTGCGTCATGGTGGCCGAGAAGCGTATTGTGGCCAGGGGGCAGCGTATGAACAGTGTCGAGGGTTGTCGTAACGAAATTGACCATGCCGAGGTTGTTACTCTCCGGGGATTAATCGCCGAACAGCCGCAACTGGATCTGGCAACGGTTACCGTGTATTCAACCCTGGAGCCTTGCCTGATGTGCTACACCACCATGCTGCTGTCCGGCATCCGCAGCTTTGTCTGGGCCTACGAGGATGTGATGGGCGGCGGAACCAACTTGCCCCTGTACATGCTTAATACCCTCTATGCCCAGATGCGGGTCCATTTGCTCGACCGGGTGCTGCGGGACGAAAGCCTGTGTCTTTTTCAAGAGTTTTTCCGGACCGGCACCTATTGGCAGGACAGCCTACTGGCCCGCTACACCCAGGCGCAGACCGTGAAGACGGCGCAGCCATGAGCACCGCATTGATCGCCCGCACTGTGGGGTTTCAGCCCGGGGAACGCAACGTTTTTTTTCATATCCTCACCGCCTGCAACCTCGCCTGCCGTCACTGCTACATCAATCCTGCCCAGCACGGTGCAGCCACTTTGCCACTTGAGACAGTACGCCAGTGGCTTTCGCTCTTTGCCCAACCCGAACGGCAGACCAATCTTATTCTCCTGGGGGGTGAGCCGACCCTGCATCCCGAGTTGCCGGCCATCATCAGGGCGGCCAAGGCGATGCGTTATGCGGTGACCGTGGATACCAACGGCTATCTCTTTCATGATCTGCTTGACCGGGTGAGTCCCCGGGAACTCGATTATCTGAGTTTCAGCCTCGACGGCCCAGAAGCAGCGGTCAACGATCCACTTCGCGGTGAAGGGGTATTTGCGCTCTGTACTGCCAATATTCGCAAAGCAGTGGAGGGCGGCTTCAATACCAGTTTGATCTATACGGTCTCTGGTCGTAATATCAACCACCTGCACCGTATGCCATCCCTGCTCGCCGATCTCGGCATTCGCCGCTTTTTCATTCAAGTGATCGGCCTGCGCGGCAATCCGGCGGCAAAAAGGGCGGAAGGTTCCGCCAGTTGGCAGGTCGCTCCGGAACAATGGCTCGAAGTTGTGCCCCATGTGGCCGAGGAGGCTGCCCGCCTGGGTATCCATGTGGTCTATCCCAAAGTCTATCTCGATCCCGGGGAGCCCTTTCAGTGTGCTGGTATTGTGGCGGAGAATTTTTTTATTTTTCCCAATGGCCGGGTCTATCGATGTCCGTTGTGCGAGGATTATCCCATTCACAGTTACAGTATAGAAAACAACCAGCTCATTCATTGCGACGGCCTCAACGAGGACCGTTTTTTTCCGCTTTCCATCCCGGAAGGCTGCGTCATGAACAAGCTCCTCCAGCCCGATAATATCAGCTACCGTCCGGATGGCTTGCCGGTTCACCGCATTTCCTGTTGCCTGCTCAAACAGGAGATGCGTCCTCTTTCCTGAGTTCACGCCAAAATATCAATTTGGTACAGTCCACCAAAAAGGGGGGAGCGTTACGCAAACGCTCCCCCCTTGGTTTTGGACAATAACTGTTGAATCAGGTCTTGAATTTGGCCATCATCTCCTTCAGCCGGTCAGCAATGGTCGATAACTCTTCGGCGCTTACTTTGACCTGTCGGCTAGCTTGGTTCATTTCGTTGGCGCTGCTATTGACCGTGGCAATATCGGAGGCGATTTCCGCAGAGACGGTCGAGCTTTGGGCCACGTTCTCATTGACCTCCGCAATCCCTTGCGAGGCTTGATGAACATTCTGGGCTATTTCCTTGGTGGTGGCGGTCTGTTCCTCCACCGCCGCTGCGATGGTGGCGACGATTTTGTCGACATCAGCGATAACCTGTCCGATCTCGTTGATCTCCTTGACAGTGACACCGGTAGCTTCTTGTACTCCCTGAATCTTGTTCTTGATATCGAGGGTTGCCGCCGCGGTCTGCCGCGCCAGGTCTTTGATTTCATTGGCGACTACGGCAAAGCCTTTGCCCGCTTCGCCGGCCCTGGCTGCTTCAATGGTGGCGTTGAGCGCCAGCAGGTTGGTCTGCTCAGAGATTTCGGTGATCGCCTCGGTGACCTTGTTGATTTCGTCGGCGGCCTTACCAAGTTCGTTCACACGCTCCGAGGCCTTGAGCGATTGCTTCACCGCCTCACTAGTGATTTCTTTGGCCTTGCCTGAATTGCTGGCGATTTCGTTGATAGTAGCGTTCATCTCCTCGGCGGCAGCGGCCACCATGTTGACATTGACAGCGGCCTGTTCCATGGCGGTGGCTATCGAAGTCTGGTTGGCGCTCATTTGCTCAGCCGCTGCGGCAACCTGGCTGGAGCGCCCGGCAGTTGATTCCGCGCCTGCTGACATCTGGTTGGCTATACCTACCAGTTGGGTTGAGGATTCATCGACCCGGACAACGCCATTGTTGATGTCGCCGAACATATTGCGGAGATTTTTGGCCATTTCATTGAGTGACTTGGCAAGAACACCAATTTCATCTTTCTGGTCGACATCCATGGTTTTTGTGAGATCGCCTCCGGCCATGGCCTTGGCCAGATCGACACCTTTGAACAATGGTTTGGTGATCAGGCGGGTCAGGAGGAAACCCGATGCGAGAGCCAGGGTGAAACCGATAACCAGGCAGATAATGGTGATCAGCCGACCGCGACCTGCTTCGGCATTGGCTTCAATGACTGTTGTTGCGGCGGTCTTTTCAGCGGTTTGCACCATTTTGTCAATGGCGGCAAAGGTGTTGGTTTGATGGGTGGCCCCTTCCTGTAAAAGCAGGGTATTCATCTTGGCAAATTTTTCGTAGGCGGTATTGGTGATTGCACCCATTTTGCGAACCAAGGCGAAGAGCTGTTCCGAATCTGGGATGAGCTGTTTTTCATAGAGTTCCTTGGCCTGATTGTTCTGGCCGCTAGCAGCGTGTGTCTTAATTTCCGCCGCGTGTTTGTGGAGTTCGGCATGCACGGGTTTGAGTTCGTTGACCAAGGCCACCATGTCGGTATTGGTGGTGTCCATGTTGCGCATCCACTTGCCGAGGGAGCAATCCGTATCATTTGTTCCTCCTTCAAACGGTACATTGAGCAGCAGCAGCTTGCCGATTTTGGCCAGGAGAGCATTATGGGCAATTTCAAAATCAGCCACATGTGCCTTCATGGCATCGGGTTGGGTCATATCCATAGCAATCAGCTCCTTTGAGAGCTCGACCGCCTGGTTGTTAGCGCCCGCCCATTTGGAAATATGGGTATTAAACTCCTGCCATTCGGTTTTAACGTCGTTCATGAGGGGTAGAGCCGCGAACTTCTCTTTGGCTGCGCCGTAAATTTTTCGTGATTCGAGCAGTTGTGTATGCGAATAGTTACGTTGCTCCTTGGACGCGTAAGGAGTCAGCAGGGAACGCATCAGGGCGGCGATGGAGGCGGCTTCGCTTTTGACGGTAAGAATGGCTGACACCGCGGGAAGTTGTTCCGTGCCCAGACGTGCCGTTTCACGGGCCAGCTTTCCCTGCTGAATAATCGACAGCAGACCCACTGCGAGAATAATGAGGGCGGTCAGGAGAAATCCTCCGACCAGTTTAACGCCGAGATTAATGTTTTTCATGACACCTCCTTGTTTAGATTAAAAGCAACGGCACACGGTAAAAAACACAAAATTGAAAAATAGCGGTATCCGAGGATTATCTGGAAACAGCCACGATGTGTCAAGGGTGAAGAAAAAAAGAAAGAGAACGTGGTGCCTTTGGAAGGCGGAACGGTTGGTGGGATGTTCGCTATCTTTTTGAAACCGTGAGGTTACATTTTTTTTGCATATTGTCATAAAAATAATGGCCGCAAAAAGCCCAGCCAGACGATGTCGACAATGTGGAGGGCAGCGACATCGCGTTGGTTGCCGAGTATAATACAGGGAACGATCGCCATAAAAATGGGATAGGTTATATCGATGATGTCGGCGCTGGTCACCAGGGAGAAGTCAACCGCCTTGTAAAAACGGAGTATGGTCAGAGTATTGGTCACGCTTCGGCTGATAATGCATTGGATACGGGTACAATTTGGATGTTGGCCCCTGATAACCATGGCTGTTAGAAGATCATGAATCCGAGGATAAGGCGGGCGGAAGGGGGGTTAACGGAGTTGATCCGCACACACATAGGCCAGCACCTGCTGATGATGGCAGTAACTACGGGCAATAGAGAACAAAACCAAAAAAAACTCCAACCAGCCAAGGAACTGAAATCGCCAGCCCTGGAGGGTGAATGTAGCCTTGAGCCGGTAATTAGTGCCGTTATGGACGAGAAGCGTTTTGGATTTGAAAGATGGTGGCGGTGTTAGACAGCAGGCGCATCACTGGGTGGTGCGTCCCCCGTTTTTGAATTGCCGAAGACGCGGCCAGCGATAATGCCGGCTTCATATAAGGCGAACAAGGGAAAGGAGAGCAGGGTGGTAGCGGTCAACTCACCGGTGGTCAGGAGAAAGGAAAGGACAACGATGGCGATGTAAAAATAGAGTCGTTTTTTGTGGAAATGATCGCCTTTGATCAGACCGGTGCGGATCGCCATCACCATGAGAAAGGGGATTTCAAAGGCAATGCCGAAGGCGAGAACCATGCGGGCGGTGAATGTCAGGTAGAGGCCCAGTTTGATCATTGGCTGGAGGGTGGTTGAGGCGTAGCTCATGAAATAGTGAAGCATTTTGGGCAGGACAATGAAAAAGGCAAACAAGGCGCCTCCGGCAAAGAGCAGGGTTGCCCAAAGAAGAATGGCGCACACTCTCCGTTTCTCATTGTCGAGGAGTCCTGGCGAGACGAACATCCAGATCTGGTAGAGCAGAAAAGGCAAACCAGCGGCAAAACCCACCAGCAGAGAGAGCTTGAGGTAGCTGAGAAAAGCCTCGGTCAGCTTGGTGTAGACTAGTTTGCCGAGTTGCGGGTAGGCTAAATACAGTGGCCGCATGCACCAAGCAGCAATCTCATCCTTGAACAGGTAGGCAATGATACTGGTGAGCACGAGGACCAGGCAACAACGGATCAACCGTTGGCGCAGTTCTTCATGGTGAGGGCGGAAGTGCTCCAGAGCCTCAATCATTGCTGCTTTTCGATGGCTGTTGTGGTTGGTTGTTCCCCTACAAGGGGTTCGTCCGGCTGTTGAGCAGCATCCATTTGCTCGCTGGCAGCGAATCTGACAGGAGGAATGCCGTTGGAGAGAATTTCGGCTTCGTCGGCAAGGGCCTCAGGTTCTACATCAATAATTGCTTCGCTGGCACTTTTTACCGGACCGGAGGCCGGCTTCCAGACCGACGGGTCAACATCGATCATCTTTTCCCGAAGTTCGTCGGCTGTTTTACGCAGGTCTTTCTGTACCGAATCCAGGGTTTCTCCTTCCTGGGTCAAGTTTTCCTTGACCTGGTTGAGCGTTTTTTTCATCTCCATCAGCCCCTTGGCTAGCGATCGGGCCAAGCCGGGCAGTTTGTCCGGGCCGACCACGATCAGGGCGACGGCAAAAATGACAATCATTTCCGGGAGGCCTATTCCGAACATGGGCAAGTACCGGGAAGAGGTTGGGGAAGGGTGGCTGAATAGCCGTTGCAAGACAGCAACTCTACGGGATTTGGCCGGAGGTGTCAAGCGGCGGCGGCTCAGCTCTTGGTCGGCGGTTTGCGCAGGCCGTCGATCAGGTGCAGGAGGGCCAGAATTGGGTGGAAAAAGAGCATGCGTGGTCCGGCATACCGCATCACTGCCTTGATTTGATCGCGTTTTCCTGGGGCGTAACAGTGGACCGGGCACTTACCGCAGGCCGTTTTCTGTTCCTGGAAAGGGCAGTGGCGCAACCGCTTGCGGGCATAGGTTAGCAGTTCGCGGCATTCCTCACATAGCGCTGCCCTGCTGCTGTGGTGGTCCCGGCAGAACAGGCGGATCATGGCCTCCACAGTCCGGGCTTCGCGCTGCAAGCGTCGTGAAGAGAAAAACTGGGGCATCATTCCTCAGAGGCAAGGGAGCAAAACTGTCATTTGCAGGATAACGTTTCATTATACATCCAATTATTTCACCCAGTATATTTTTTAACCCTCTCAAAGAGGATGGTTGGTTTATTTTTAATGCAGACTTTATTTTTCGTTATAATATAAAGTGCATTCGGTGGCTTTTGTGCGTGAGCGCTGCTCCGCGTTCAGCCGGAGAGAAGCAGAAGGTGCACGAGACAGATGAGGCGAGGGATATGGGGCATGCTCTATTGAACTGCAGAAAACAGAACAAACCGGAGAGTTGCATGGGGGGACAGGTCTGCCTATGAAATACATCGCCATTTTCGCTGTTGTCGTGGTTGTGGGCGTGTTTGCCAATCTGGTGCACGAATCCAAAATGCTGACCTATCTCTCGAGCGACCCTAAGGCCTGCATCAACTGCCATACCATGATCACCCACTTTGAAACCTGGCAGCATAGTTCGCATCGGAACAGGGCAACTTGTGTCGATTGCCATCTGCCACGCGATTCGTTTGTCAACAAGATGCTGGCCAAGGCTCGTGACGGCTATAACCATTCCGTGGCCATGACCTTCAAAACCTATGGCCCCAATCTCCGCGTCAGTAAGGATGCCGCCAGAAGAATTCAGGACAATTGCATCTCCTGTCACCGGGAGGTCGTCTCGCAGATGCTGATCAACAGCGCGCTCTATGAAAAAGTGGCGGACAGCACCGTTCAGATGGGCCGCCGTTGTTGGGAATGCCATCGGGGCCTGCCTCATGGAACCATGCGCAACTTGTCGGCAACGCAGAATAATTTTACGGTCAAGATATTTTAAGGATCTTAACCAGGAGAATGTTCATGAAAAAATCGTCCATTATCTTCACCCTGTGTGTGCTTGTTACGGTGCCGATGGTGTTGTTGACCCTCTCCATCAGGGAGAACAAGGCCGACCAGCAGGCGATGAACGCAGTCCCGGCCATCAAGGATGGCGAAACCCGCGCTTCGGAATGGGGCAAGCATTATCCGCGTCAGTACGACACCTACATGCAGACCAGAAAGAGCGATGAGATCGCCGATGTGCTCAAGCAGGATCCTGCCCTCGTGGTTATGTGGGCCGGTTATGCCTTTTCCAAGGATTACAACAAACCGCGTGGTCATTATTATGCTCTTGAGGACAATATCAACACCCTGCGCACCGGCGCCCCGGTCGACAGTAAGACCGGCCCTCTGCCGACGGCCTGCTGGACCTGCAAGTCTCCTGATGTGCCCCGGTTGATTAAGCGAGATGGCGAGAATGAATTTTTCACTGGCAAATGGGCCAAGTACGGCGATGAGGTGGTGAATCCCATCGGTTGCGGCGATTGCCACGACAACAAGACCATGAAGCTGACCTTGAGCCGTGACTATCTCAAGCGCGGCTTGGAGGCCGAGGGACGCCTCAAGGTCGCCGATATTACCCATCAGGAGATGCGGTCACTCGTCTGCGCCCAGTGCCATGCCGAATATTACTTTAAAAAGACCGAGTGGGAAGATAAAGGCGAGAAGAAAATCGCCATGGTGGTCACCTTCCCTTGGAGCAAAGGGCTGGCTGCTGAAAATATGGAGGAGTATTACGATGGTTACGGTTTTTCCGACTGGACCCATCAGTTGAGTAAAACCCCGATGCTCAAAGCCCAGCATCCGGATTATGAAACCTTTGTTACCGGCGTGCACGCCCGGAACGGTTTGGCTTGTGCCGATTGCCACATGCCTTATGTCCGGGAAGGTGGAGTTAAGTATTCCAGTCACAAAGTTGGCAGTCCGCTGGACAATATCGCCAACACCTGCCTAAACTGCCATAAGGGCACTGAAAAGGAATTCCGCGAGACCGTGGAAAGAAAATTGGCGCGCAAGAATGAACTGGCGGCGATGGCCATGGATATTCTTGCCAAGGCTCATCTAGAGGCCGCCAAGGCCTGGAGCGCAGGAGCAACCGAGGAAGAGATGAAACTGGCTCTGCAAGATATCCGCCACGGTCAGTGGCGCTGGGATTATGCTGTTGCTGGCCATGGCGCGTTCTTCCATGCTCCGGAAGAAATCTTGCGGACCCTCGCTGGCGCCATCAACAAGGGCCAGGATGCCCGCCTTAAACTACGCATCATCCTCGCTAAATATAATGCCGTTGATTATGTCGCCCCGGACTTCTCCACCAAAGAAAAAGCCCAGGCGCTCATCGGCATGGATTACGGCAAGCTGGTCGAAGAGAAAAAATCCTTCCTCAATACGCTTAAGCAGGAATGGTTCAAAAAATCCGAGGCAAAGGGTCTGTATGATCCACAATCCCGGAAGGATATGGTCTTGAAAACTTCTTATAACTGATTGCCTCTCTGTTGCATTTTCTGTCTTCCGGTCCACCCATTTTTCAATGGGCTGGACCGGAAGGATCTTTTTTTTCATCCTATTCCCTTGTAGTGTCGAGTTTCTCTCAAAAACGGACGGTTTTTCGTCTCGTTTGACTTTTCACGCTATTTCTGCTAGATTAGCAAGGTTTGGTGCGGGTTAAATACCCTGCGGTGTTGTGTGTGCATCGTCCCAAAAGGGGGAGTCGCCCCGCGTACACCTTATTCAATTCGTGGAGAAAACATGGCCAGTGTGGTGGTGGTCGGCACCCAATGGGGTGATGAAGGCAAAGGGAAAATAGTTGATCTCCTAACCCAGTATGCGGATTTCGTCGTCCGGTTCCAGGGTGGAAACAACGCTGGCCATACGCTGGTTGTGGATGGGAAAAAATACATTTTCCATATCATTCCCTCCGGTATTCTGTACAAAGACAAGACCTGCGTCATCGGCAACGGGGTGATCATCGACCCCGGTGTGCTGCTCAAGGAACTTGCCGATTTGGCAGGGAAAGGTTTTGCCGTTACCCCAAAACAACTTCTGATCAGCAGCAACGCCCACCTGATCATGCCCTATCACCAGAGCTTGGATGTTGCCCGCGAAAATGCTCTTGCCAAGGGCAAGAAGATCGGCACTACCGGCCGGGGTATCGGTCCATGCTATATGGACAAGGTCGGCCGCGTCGGCATGAAGGTTGGCGACCTGCTCGACAGGACCCTGTTTGTCGATAAGCTCCAGACCGCTCTGGACGAGAAGAATTTTATTCTTACTCGGCAGTTTGGCGCCCAGCCAGTTGATTTTTCAATAATTAGCGACCAGTTTGAGGCCTTTGCAGCCCAGTTGGCGCCCTTTATCGGCAATGTCTCGGTAGTGCTGGATCAGGCCCGAAAAAACGGGAAGAATATTCTTTTTGAAGGCGCCCAGGGAACGCAACTCGACATCGATCACGGTACCTATCCCTTTGTCACCTCATCAAACACTATCGCCGGCAACGCCTGTATTGGCTCGGGATTCGGCCCGGTTCACGTCGACGAGGTAATTGGTATTCTTAAGGCGTACACCACTCGGGTTGGTGAGGGCCCCTTTCCCACGGAGTTGCCGGAAGGCGACGCCATCGGCGATGCCTTACAGTTTAAGGGACACGAGTACGGTGCGACAACCGGTCGCCGCCGCCGCTGTGGTTGGTTTGACGCCGTGGTTGCCAACGACGCTGTGCGGCTGAACGGCTTGACTGGATTTGCCGTGACCAAACTCGATGTACTTTCCGGTCTACGGAAATTGAAAATTGCCACCAGTTACCAGGTGGAAGGGGTATCATACGGGTATATGCCGGAAAATATCCGTAAAGCCGGCCTGGCTCAGCCTGTGTACGAAGAGGTGGGCGGGTGGGACACCGAGCTTCCCGGAACTCGCTCCTATGAGGATCTGCCAGAACAAGCCAAATCCTATTTGAAGCGCCTGGAGGATTTGACTGGTGTGGCGCCGGCGATTGTTTCCGTGGGACCTGATCGCGAGGAAACGCTCCTCCTCCGTAACCCCTTTGCCGGGTAAAACCGCAGATTCGTGGGCTGTCGGATCTTGTCAAATTTTGGACAATGATTATTACAAAAAGTCCAGCGATCAACTGTTTTTTTGTTGACCAACAAGCATAGACGGCAGCCCGTCAGAGATTGTTTCATCATCCCGGAGGTCTCTCCGGGATTTTTATTCCATGGAGGCAGACACATGGCCCGTATTACCGTAGAAGATTGCCTGGAAAAAGTTGGTGACGACAACCGTTTTTCCCTTATCCATTTGGCTGTTGAGCGCGTTCGTCAGCACCGGAAGGGAGAGCCTTTTCTCGTCGCAGGAAAAAATAAGGAAATTGTTATGACTCTGCGGGAAATTGCTGCCGGCAAGGTGACCTTCGGCAATATCCACGACCTCCCGAAGCAACGCAAGGCGGAAAAAGCGGTGGAACCGGCTGCTGACGAGGGTGGAGTTGAAGAATAGCCTCAGTAGATTATAATTGACCATGAGCAAAAGTTATTACGAGATCCTCGGCGTTAATAAGGATGCTTCGGCCGAAGCCATCAAGAAGGCCTATCGCAAGCTTGCCATGAAGCATCATCCTGATCGCAACCAGGGGGATGCGGCGGCCGAGGAAAAATTCAAGGAAGCCGCTGAGGCCTACGAAGTGCTCAGTGATCTGCAAAAACGGCGGATTTATGATGCGTATGGCAAGGAAGGCCTTCGCAACAGCGGCTACAGCGGACCGGGTAACAGCGAGGATATTTTTTCGCATATCAACGATTTGTTCGGCGATCTCTTTGGTTTTGGCGGCGGGGGAAGAGGGAGACGCCGCGATCCCAACGGACCGGTACAGGGCGAAGACCTGCGCTACGACATCCGCATTTCCTTCATGGAAGCGGTGCATGGCATCAACCGTCAGGTAGAGATCACCAAAAAGGAAACCTGCTGGACCTGTGAGGGATCCGGGGCCAGGCCGGGGCATAAACCCCAAACCTGTCCGACCTGTCAAGGACGGGGCCAGGTCGTGCGCTCCCAGGGTTTTTTTCAGGTGACGACTACCTGCCCGCGATGCAACGGCGCTGGTCAGGTGATCACCGAACCTTGTGATGACTGTCACGGCGAGGGGTTGATTAACCGGAGCAAAAAAGTCAGCATCCGCATTCCGGCCGGCGTCGACACCGGCTCCCGGATGCGGCTGTCGGGGGAAGGTGAGGGCGGTCGCCGCGGCGGGTCTTCCGGCGATTTGTATGTGGTTATTCATGTTGATGAACACGAGCATTTTCAGAGGGACGGCCAGACCATCTATCTGCGATTGCCGATGTCAATGGTTCGGGCCGCTCTTGGCTGCGAGGCCGATGTGCCTACGATTCATGGAACCGCGAAATTGAAAATACCCGCCGGAACCCAATCCGGCGAGCGGTTCACTCTGCGCGGCGAAGGAGTGGCCAGTCTGCGCGGCGGAGGTAAGGGGGACATGGTCGTTGAGGTCCAGGTACAGACCCCCACCAAGCTGACCAAAGAACAAAAAGAGCTGCTTCGCGAGTTTGAAGAGTTAACAAAGGAGCACGAAGAAGAAGGCTTTTTTGCGCGTCTGTTCCATGGTCATCTCGGCAAGCAAAAGAAAAAAAGCGACCAGGAAAAGGTAGCCAATGGCTGAGGAAAAACGGTTCACTCATTTCGACTCCAGCGGCCATGCCTGCATGGTGAATGTGAGCGAGAAAGGGGAAACGACCCGGCAAGCGACAGCAGCCGGCTCAATTTCCATGTCGCGGCAGGCGTATGAGATGGTCCGCCAAGGCACGGTCAAGAAAGGAGATGTGCTCGGCGTGGCTAGAATCGCCGGCATTATGGCAGCCAAAAAAGTGGATCAACTGATTCCTTTGTGCCATCCTCTGGCGATCACAGGGGTGGACATCGTCTTTTCGTTCCATGACGAGCAGAATGCCATCACTATCGAGGCAACGGTCGCGATGACTGGACGGACCGGGGTGGAGATGGAAGCGCTAACGGCAGTATCGGTGGCGGCGCTCACCATATACGACATGTGCAAGGCCGTCGATAAAACCATGGTGATTTCGAACATCCGTCTCCAGCGCAAAAGCGGTGGCAAGAGCGGACTGTTTGTCAGACCGTCGGCCGCATGATATATTGAAGTAGATCATGAGAACCACCTTGCTGGAGAATGAACATGGATGAACAGAATTTGCTGCGGTTCAAAGAGCAGCTTGAAGCGATGAAGGCCGAGATCAACACCGATGTTGAGCAGACCTTGACCGAGATGACCAGTTATTCTGGTAATATACCCGATCCAAACGACCGGGCGAGCATGGAGTCGGACCGCAGTTTTGAACTACGCATTCGCGGCAGGGAACGCAAGCTGATGGATAAGGTCGAGGAGGCGTTGGCGCGGATCGACGACGGAACGTTTGGCATCTGTGCCGGCTGCGGTTGCGATATAGCGATAAAAAGGCTCCAGGCTCGTCCGGTAGCAAAGTTTTGCATAGACTGCAAATCCCGTCAGGAACAGCGTGAAAAAGAGCAAGGACGATAGGCGGCTGCATGCCTGAATTACGTAAAGATCCGATTCTGGGTCGCTGGATTATTATTGCCCAGGAACGGGGCAAACGGCCCACCGATTTCCTCGTGGAGGACTACAAGGTTAAGGGAGGGTTCTGTCCTCTCTGTCCGGGGAATGAGAAAACAACGCCGAATGAGGTGCTGGTCTTCGGCCGGGAGTGGGGATATCCCAACACATCGGGTTGGAAGCTTCGCGTCGTTCCCAACAAGTATCCGGCCTTGATCATAGAAGGCAACCTCGATAAACAAGGGGAAGGGCTCTATGATCGGATGAACGGTATCGGTGCCCACGAAGTGATCATCGAAAGTCCGAACCATCAGGACCGCTTTTCCCATCTGCCACCACATGACATGCTTCTGACCTTCCAGGCCTTCCGGGACCGTATCCGTGACCTGGCCAAGGACAACCGTTTCAACTATGTGGTGGTATTCAAAAATTTCGGCAAAGCCGCGGGAGCATCGCTCGAACACTCGCATTCCCAGTTGGTGGCTCTGCCGATCCTGCCCCGGATGATCACTTCTGAACTTGATGGCAGCCTGTCCTATTACAAATACAAGGACAGATGCATTTTTTGCGACATTATCCGCCAGGAGATTCAGCAAAAGGTGCGTTTGGTCTGTGAAAATGACCAGTTTGTCACGCTCGCACCCTTTGCCCCGCGTTCGCCGTTTGAAATGTGGGTCATGCCCAAGCAGCATAATTCATCGTATATCGAGCAGGATAACGACTCCCTGATTGCCTTGGCGGAAATTTTTTCCGAGACCCTACGACGGCTTGATGCCTGCATTCCCCATGCGCCCTATAATTTTGTGCTCCATACCCAACCCCTGCGTTCCGGTCCGTTGGATCATTATCACTGGCATTTTGAGATCGTACCTAAGCTGACCTCCATTGCTGGATTCGAATGGGGAACCGGATTCTACATCAATCCTATGCCGCCGGAGGAGACCTGCCGTTATCTCCGTGAGGTGAAACTGTAGGAGATATGGCCGTGGACAAGAAACGCATTTTGCTGGTTGATGATGAGGAAAGCATTCAACTGCTCTATCGGGAGGAGTTCGAGGAAGAAGGTTATGTGGTCGATTCCGCCCGCAACGGCGTTGAGGCCTTGGCGAAATTCCGAGAAAATCCTCCGGATCTGGTGGTGTTGGACATTAATATGCCAGGAATGAACGGCATTGAGGTGCTGCGGCAGATGAAGGAATTTCGTGCCAATTTACCCATTATTCTCAGTTCAGCCTACCAGGAATACAAACAGGATTTCGGCAGTTGGGCCTCTGAAGCCTATGTGGTCAAGTCGGCCAACATGGACGAGCTCAAGGCCACGGTCCGGAAATACCTCGCCTGATTGCCGGGCTCTCGCCGCAAGTCCCCGGCGTCAAATGCCGAATGGACGCATCGATCACTGCATGAAAGATATCCAGAGTTTGCACGATACAAGGCGGATCAATATCCGCAAGGTGGGGGTCAAATCCCTCACCTATCCGATTATTGTTCTCGACAAGGAAAGCAAAACCCAGCAGACTCTGGCCCGAATGAACATGTACGTCAGTCTGCCGCACCGGTTCAAAGGGACCCACATGAGCCGTTTTGTTGAGATTCTCAACCGTTTTCACGGTCAATTCAACCTAAAAACTTTTCACCTCATTCTCGAGGAAATGAAGGTACACCTGGAAGCCGAGGCGGCTCATTTGGAGATTGAATTCCCTTATTTTCTTACAACAGGACAATCGGATCAGGCGCCCGGAATGGTCCGTTATGACTGCCGCCTGTACGGCTCGCTCGCCCAAACCTTTGATCTTATGGTCGAGGTCGATATTCCAGTGGGATTGCCCGTCCTCACTGATTCAAGTCTGGGCACAAAGAGTTTTTCCGGGATATGGGGCGGCGTTACTGTGACCGTCTGCATGAAGCGTTTTCTGTGGATTGAGGATCTGATCGACCTGATTGAACAGAGTGCGGTCCTGCAATCAAACACCGAGAAGACGGTAGAATCCATGTGCCGCCGGGTCAGTGCGGCCCTGCACGCCAACGACTCGTTTCGTTGGTACAAAGTTGTTGTGAAAAATATAACCAGCGGGTATTCAACATTTGCCTCTTCCGAGTGGCCCGATCCCGCACCAAATCGGGCAGATGGTCTCGTGGAAGCTAGTTTTTTCAGGGGTGCGCCAGGAACCGGTTCGGTTATTCCTGCATAATGTGCAAACAATTCAACAAGAGCGGACTGCAATGAGTGAACTTCTTTTTGAAATCGGAACAGAAGAAATTCCGGCCGGATACATTCAACCGGCCCTTGACACTTTGGCCGCTGAAGCCGCTAAAAAA
>Ga0209016_1000547_pt1 | contig 43042 bp, 43 predicted proteins | sample EPASupsiteSAE305_FD_187265 | JGI IMG/M metagenome (GOLD analysis project Ga0209016, IMG submission 187265) | Bioremediated contaminated groundwater microbial communities from EPA Superfund site, New Mexico - SAE3-05 (SPAdes) (version 2) | ecosystem: Environmental > Aquatic > Deep subsurface >... | reverse complement strand
TGGTCAAATCCGAAATTGCTGACTGTTATCGAGCGCGAGTTCGGCCTGCGGTTTTCCGACGTGTACATCCGGAAACTCACCATTGATCTCGGGTTACTTGACCGGATGCAGCCGCACAAGGCGCCGAGCCGACGAGCACCCGGAACTATCGACGCTGCGGCGCTTGCCTGGATCGCGTCAGCCTTACGGCAGTCTCCCCGGGAACAGGGCATTGATGCTGACCATTGGTCGAATGGGCGTCTCAGAGCGGCCATCGAGACGAAGTTCGGTGTGCGCTACTCGCGTTTCTATATCTGGCATCTCGCAACAGGATTGGGCTTGTCGCACGTGCTGATCAATATGCGAAAGTAATCTTCGGGCAACACGCGAACAAGTTGTCGCGCACCGATCCGGCCCGGTCGGTACCGCGTATCCGGGAGCAACAGCCGTCCCAACCGCAGACTGCAAAACAAAAAAACCGCCGAAGCGGGCTTACATTACGTCATGCGGCGCGACCTGGCGTAGTCGCGTGGGCCGTCGTCCAGCCGCGTCCGCCGGCATTCGCCAGCCGAACGCCCAGCTAATTATCGCCGCCGGACATGCACCGCTCACCGAGGAAACAACTGCACACCGGTTCGATCCCGGTCGGTTCCGGTACTTTGCCATGGGCGGCTGTCCGATTTAGCGAGGGCGACACCTTCGCCGTAGTTAAAGAGCTGAAAGGAACCGCGACCCGCAGTTCATGCTTGCCCGTTCAGTTCAGCCACACAGTTTGCGTGGATCGCCCGTACAACAGGCGATCGATAGTCCAGTCTCCAGCCGTCGGTGAACAGCCTGGCGAGGTATTGCGCGTCGTTGAAATCTGGCAGACCCGCCAGCCGGAGTGCGATCCGTTCTGAGAGCGCGCCAAGCCGTACCCGCTCCCGCCAGCCCGCGTTCGCGCCGTTTGCCGCAAGCCAGATGCGCGCCGACTCCACGAGGTGATCGGTGCGTAGCCAGTCACCGCTGCGCGCCCTCGCAACAAGCTGGGCTATTGCAAGGTAGCAAAGCAGCTCCGCACGTGCTTCGTCGTCAAGTCCATCAGGTTCGATCATCGGTATCGCATACGGGTAAGCATGGTGCCGCCGGTTCGCGCGTTCGTAACCTTGCGAATTGCTGGTCGGAGAGGATCGCAGCTATCGCGTTGCAGTGAATACCTCCGATCCCGGACTGGGACGGGGCGCAGGGCAGTGATCCTGGTCCGTTTTCCCGTCAGGCGCTGTCGCCGGGCTTGACTTCGCAGCAGAAAACACTAGCACTGAAGCTTACCGTCAGTCGAGCGTTCATGCCCTCCGCCCCGACGCGTTCCACCCGCCTGGCTGCGCCGCCCCGGGCCGCGCAGTACATTCGCATGTCTACCGACCACCAGGAATATTCTCCGCTTTTCCAGCGCGAAGCGATTGCCCGCTATGCCGCCACACACAATATTCGGATCGTGCGGGACTACGAAGACGCGGGTATCAGCGGTCTCACCTTGCGCGATCGCCCGGCGCTGATCCAGCTGCTGCTCGATGTGGAAAATCCCGCCCGCAGGTTTTCCAGCGTTCTGGTGTATGACGTCAGCCGCTGGGGCCGTTTCCAGGATGTCGATGAGAGCGCATTCTATGAATACACATGCCGTCGCGCAGGCGTAAGCGTGATCTATATCGCCGAGCCCTTCGAGAATGACGGCAGCCCACTCTCATCGGTAATGAAAGCGATGAAGCGGGCAATGGCCGGTGAATTCAGCCGGGAGATGTCGCGCAAGGTATTTCTCGGCCACTGCCTGAACGTGCAGCGTGGATACCACACCGCGGGGCCGGTGGGATACGGTCTGCGGCGTGTGCTCGTCAATGCCCGCGCGGAAGCCCGGCAGCCGCTTGCCCGTCATCAATACAAGAGTGTGCAGACCGACCGCGTCATCGTGGTCCCGGACACCACGGGCGAAGCAGCGATCGTGCGCAGGATGTTCGAGTGGTATGCGACGCAGGCGGTGTCGGCGGCCGGGATTGCGCGGCGTCTGAATGACTTCGGGATCGTCAACGGCGACGGGCGTCCGTGGCAGGGGCAGAACGTATTGCAGATTCTGCGCAACGAGAAATATATCGGCACCAATGTCTACAGCCGCACCACCTCAAAACTCGATGGCCCATGGCAGCAACTGCCACCTGATGAATGGATCAGGGTGACCGGTGCATTTGCGCCCGTCGTCGACAGACAGCTCTTTGCGACGGTTCAGGCGAAGCTTGCGGAAAGCAGGCGCCGACCGACCCGCGACGAGATCGTCGAGGGCATGCGCAAGGTAATAAGCCGAACAGGCAGGCTCAACCAGAAGTTGCTGAAGCGCTACCGAAGCGCCCCGTCGGCAGAGCAGGTGGCGCATGAGTTTGGCAGTCTCAACGAGGCTTACAAGTTCATCGGCTATGCACCGAACCTCGATCCCGTGCGCTCCGAAAACCGGAGTGTCGAGCGGCGTACGGAACAGCACGTCGCGGATAGCGTCACTGCCATGCTGCGCGAACTCGGACATGACGTCCGGTATGAAAAGCACACCGGCACGCTGTGCGTCGATGGCGCGCTTCGGATGCAACTGGTCGTGCGTCGTCCATGGATGATCCAGGGGCATCTGTCGTACTGGGTCGCCCGCTGGCCGGACTGCTTCGCGATCGACTTTCTGGTGTACGGACGCATCGAGCGGGACGGCACCGAACTGTCTGATTTTCACATCCTGCCGCGTGGCAGTCTTCGCGCAGGTGAATACACCGTGATGTTCCGTCATGGCCAGTCCCATTTCGAAGCGTACCGGCACGCTGATCTGAAAGCGCTGCTCGCGCTGGCGGAGACGGTTCCGCTTGACGTGCTGCCAGCGGCTCCTAATCCGGGGACGAGGTCAATGCCATGAAACGCGCGAATCCGGTTAGCCCTGATCTGGCTGTCCCTGCGGACGAAGCTCGGGCCTCGTTGTGCGACGATCGGTGCCCCGCGAACCGGAAATCAACGCCCGAAGCGAAGGCGCGAAAGGTTTTAAGGCTCGAACGCGCGCGGCAGCAGATGCTTCTTCGCCGGATGGAATCGGTTCGGGCGGAGATGACCATTCTGGAAAACGTACTGCGCGAGTTGTTGTCCGATCCCGCATTTGTCGCGCTGCTCAGAGGTCAGGGGTTTGTGACGATGCCACGCCTGCTTCGGGACCGGCTGGAGGGAAGGGATTCATGACAACCGGCCGACCTGCGAGATTCGTTGCCCGGGTCGCGGAGGTCGCGGACGGGCAGGCCGCTCCGGCAGGCATCTGTCCTGAGGCGCTCGCCGTGCTGGCCGGGTACCGGCTACCGGAGCGCGCCACTTCAGCGCTCAGGCGAATGACAGGGCCCCGTCAACTGGCCGCAGCGCGCGTGATGGCTGGCGCGGACAACTGTTCCGGCGATCTTGCGCGTGCGTTGCTCGCGGCCACGCCCGCATCACAACGCGCCGACGATCCGCGCGGTAGGCAGACTGACCGCCATGGCGCAAAACTGCTTTCCGGGATGGAAAAGGGTCTTACGCATATGCAGGAGACAGTGCGGTCCCTGACACCCGGTTATCACGATGACCTTTACTGTCTCGCTCTGGCCGCGAGCTTCGTCAGGAGCTGGATGCGCGACGACGTGGTCATGGCATGGCTGCACTCACACGCCCCGGGAGCCTCCGCGACACTGCAGATACAAGTTCGCCGAGCTTCGGAGACGGCAACTGTACCAAAGCGACGGATGAAACTGCCGTATGCTGCCGATGTTTAGACGACGCATATCAAGCGAGGCTGAACCGTGTGCGAATCGCCGTCAGTTACTGCTCGCGGAGGATGTGAAGAGGAGTTCGCGATATCACGTCTGCGGTAAACATGAGTAGATGCGGTGGCGAGCTCGACTACCGGAAGGGCGGCGTGGCGTTGCTCGTCGACGAGGGTCGCACGCTAAGGCTGTGGGGTAGTGAGAGCGAGGCGATCCAGATTGCGCTGCGCTTTGCGCAGCAGAAGCTCGGCAGCACGCGGTCACTGTCCGGACCCGCTCACTTCTAGGCGGCCGCAGCGCCCGTGGCGGCCGACACTGGCATGCGCATTGTATTTGAGCGGCCGGAGCCGGAGAGTATCCGAGAGGTGCGTGTAGCAGAGATCGATGCCGAGGCGCTGGAGCGTCGGGCGGCAGCCAGTACTCCGCCTGGTTTTCTGCGTCCCGTGGGATATTCTGCTTCAATGGGCTATGCGGGAGGCCATTGCAGCCAGAATGACCGGCAGCTCGGCCGGTTTTACGAAATGGTGATCGAAACCGGCGCTAAAAGAATCGAGTCTTTCGGCGTGTGCGTGCAGTGTGGTTACCGCCAGCAGTAACGGGCGGGGAATGAAGGCCATCCGCCTAATTTCTCTTGCAACAGTGTGCCCGTCCATTCCGGGCATCTGGATATCAAGCATCACGATGTCAGGGCGCGAGGCGCGGTATGCGGCCAGCGCGGCCACGCCATCGGCAGCCGTCTGAATGATGTAACCGTGTGCTTCGAAGAACAGCACGTAAGCATCGACCAGTTCCCGGTCGTCATCCGCAATAAGCAAGCGCCCGGCTTTCACAGTGGACATCTGATTTGGTTTTCCGGTTGGGCACTGGTTGAACGCCTAATTCCTGTCGGTGATTTGATGGACGCGCAATTTATGGACCCGACGGCATAGAGATCGTCAAATGTACAAAAGAAGTTCAGCCGATGCGTCATACTGGCTCTTTCGGCTGCTTTGAGTTCAAACATGCGACTGGCTGACTTCATCGTGCGCAATATGGAAACGATTCTGGTTCAATGGGAGACGTTCGCCGCTACGTTGCTGCCGGCAGCAGTGGACATGAAATCGCTCGCGCTGAGGGACCATGCGCAGCAGATTCTGCACGCGGTGGCGAAGGATCTGGCGACGGCGCAAAGTAGGCAGGCGCAGGCCGAAAAGTCGATGGGGCGAGCGCCGGTCCCGGTTGGCGCTCCCGAGACAGCTGCGCAGACGCACGCCCTTCTGCGGGCGCGAGATGGGTTCGATATCAACCAGTTGGCTGCCGAATACCGCGCCTTGCGTGCAAGCGTCCTGCGACTATGGATGGACGAATGTCAGCCGGACGTGACACATGCGGACGATGCCATCCGGTTCAACGAGGCTATCGACCAGGCGCTGGCCGAATCCATACAGTTCTTCAGCGCGCAGGTGGATCAGGCGCGCAATCTTCTGCTTGGCATGCTCGGGCATGACATGCGCAGCCCACTTCAGACGATCCAGATGACAGCTCAGCATCTGTCGGCATTCAACGCTGGAGAGCAGGTATCCGTAGCCGCATCCCGGTTGATAAGAAGCGGCGCTCGAATGCAGGCACTTCTGAACGATATGCTCGATTTCAGTCGGACCAGGCTTGGCTTGGGAATCAATGTGACGCCGACTGGCACCGATATGAAGAAACTGTTCGCCGATGAACTCGACCAGTTGCGGGCAGCGCATCCAGACTGCCAGATCAATCTGGAATCGGAAGGGGACTGCCGGGGAGTCTGGGACGGCCGCCGTCTGCAGCAGCTGCTCGGCAACCTGGTATTGAATGCCCTCAAATACGGAGCGCCAGACGCGCCCGTGCAGGTGGTAATGACTGGCGAAGAGCGGTCGGTTCGTTTCGAAGTCAGAAACCAGGGACCGGTCATAGATCAAATAACGCTTCAACGGATCTTTGATCCGCTTCAGCGTGGCCTGAACAACGGAATTTCAAATCACGCTGACGGCAGTCTGGGCCTCGGGCTGTATATCGCGCGAGAAATTGCCAGGGCTCATGGCGGCGAAATCGAGGTGCGGTCGGACAAGGCAGAAACGGTATTCGCCGTGTCTATGCCCCGTCTTCCATAGCGTTATCGTATATATACGCTGACCCGGCGTCGGCGTGCTTCAGGGGTGAGTTCCCATAGACGCAGAAGCAATCGCAAGTCACGATTGCGTCGCAAAGTCTTCGCTTCAAATCCTTCTCACTCACGATAGTCGGGTGAACGCCGGACTTATGGGGGTGGCTCTGCAGTTAGTGAACCCGGGAAAAGGCTGAGAGTCAATTGACGCGAGGCTCTTCTGGAGTCAGACGATAAGCGCTGGTTGCTGCTTTCTGCTGCGCTGCACTCGGCGCGTACGTCTACGGTTAAAACACGTAATGACGCGCATATCTTCGCTGCCGGTCTTGATGCATAGTCGGTAAAAACTAAGCTTGGGGGAAGTCGTGGTCTCTCTGATTCTGGACATATCAAAAGCCGAACTTCCTGACTTGCAGCGCGATCTCAAGGCGTTCGGTGGCGCAACACTGGTACAGGATGCTTGTTATATCACGCTCGGCATTAAAGCCCGATACATGCTGACGGTGGATGAAAGCTTTCTGGAACGCTTCCCCCGATGGAAACCCCACATAATCATTGATCACCAGCGCTAGCGCCTGCTGCACGAAGAGACTTTATCGTCCGCATCGTCTTCTCAAATGGCCGTTGTAGCTCATGAAGCTGCCCTCGAAGTCGGGCTGGATTGAAGGACCGCTTCGAGTCGACTTGCGCCGACTGCATCGGGCAGTACCCGGCCATCTACGGTCCTTCCACGGCCGCCCAAGCGAACGCTCATACGTCGGTTCCTCACTTAACTACTGACGGTTACAGATTGGACACTTCCAGGCGCGCGACATCGAATTTGACCCGCGACGCACCTCCAAGCCAGCCAGGCGTGCTTCAGGCACGCTGCATGCTACTCATGCCTGCCCAAGCGAGTGCTGACATGAAAAAATTTCCATTTTCTGAACCGCCTGTACTTTTCAGAGAGCGACGAATTCCACTGATGGGAAACTCTGCGCGCATCCTCATCGTTGACGATAGCCGGGCTAACGCCGAGGCATTGGCTGCGTCATTGGCGATTGATGGATTGGAGACGCGATTTGTGTCGAGTGGAGTGGATACAATCGAGTCGCTGGGTCTCTGGCAACCGCATGTGTTTGTCCTCGACATAACCATGCCGGAACATAGTGGTTTCGCTGTAGCACGTGTGCTGCGGGGTATGCCTTCGTCCCGCGATGCGGGCATCATCGCGTTTACGGCTTTGGGGAAAGCCGAGTTTTTGGCGACCGGCCCTGCGGTTGACTTTGATGGTTACTGGCAGAAAGGAGGCTCGCACGCGCCGCTTTTGAATATGATCAATGGGATGCTCGCATAGCCGAGGTTCGCCGGAGCCGCGACTGACGGATTAAGCGGTCGCTTTCGAAAGCGCAATTGGCAGTGCATTGGGGGCACCAGTTCGCACCAAAGTGCATCATGATCTAACCGGGGCTCGACCGCGCTAGTGGACTGCCTGCAAAGGGGTCATTCGTCCAGTCTGCGCCTGCCTGCAAGGGTGGCTCAGAAGCCGAACCTGACGACAACTCGAAGTGCCCTACGGACTGTCCAGCACTAATCGCCTGCTTCAGCCATTGAGGCATCGCCCCTTCGCCGCTCCAGCTGTCGCCATTTGCGCTACGGTAGCGGCCAGCTTCGGGCGCGGCCGCAAGTGCCGAGGCCAGATCATCTGGGCTGATACCGAAGTCATCCATGCGGTGACGGAGATAGGCAATCATGCTGTCCCGCTTGCGTTCGTCCATGAAACCTGTTCCTTTTAAATCGGTGTCCGATGTTTTTTTGAACCGCATGCGACACCGCGCGACTAGTGAGCCCGCCCTTCGCGTTTTGCGGTGTCAAACTATTCGTCTGGGCCCAGGATGACGTCGATAGACGCCTGGCCAGCGATCTCCGCGACGAAGTAAGCCCAACGTCGGGAAAACGGGCCGCCGCGGACCTCGATACGCTGGCCTGGTGCAGCCACTGCCGGGGCTTGAGCCGGTCCATCGATACGGAACCATGCGTCAAACATGTCTTTGGACGTGGGCACCAAGTCAACATCAATCTTAAACCCGCGATAGTTCAAAGTTCTCTGCATACAGCTCCCTCACATTCCACAATGCGGTTCAGTCCGCCACTTCACAGTCGCTGCACCGCGCCCACGTAGCTATTTGTCGCGTCTTTCAGTTGCTGTGCTGCGGCCTGCACAGGCGTGGGCAGCTCGCTCAGTGCGAGTTGGGTGACAACGCCGTCCAGCCGCCTGCGAAGCTCTATCACGAGGTCCATGACACTGGCGTCGCCGACACGACGACGATTGCTCTGCCTGGAACCAACCAGTGAGCAATCGACAAGACGATCAACCTTGCGGAAGTACGCATGCGCCGCCAGACGATGCCTCGCATGGAGCTCGGCGATATTTGACTTTGAAAGGCAATCTCTAACGACATCGACATTCATGCCAAAATGAACCTGCAACGCGTCGGATGCGTCAGCCCGGTGAAAACATGCGACCTGGTCAAACAGTGTCTCGCCATCCCCGTCGATCAGATCGATCCAGACCTCGCCGTCTTCGGGTGCCTGTCCCGAGGGATGAATCGCCCGTTCGTCCTCATTGGCGGCGGCGAGCATCCGGTGGCCGTCGACATCATCAACAGGCATCTCGAAAACCTCGACCAGTTCCCCGCTTACTGCGACCTGCATGACCAATAACGCCATCTCTGCTCCTTGTGTTGCGATTGACGGGAATAGCGTTGTGTCGATCAGGCGACCGAATCCCGTGATCCGGTTGAGTGACGTTCTAGTGGGCGCGAGCCCGGGCACCCTTGAGGCGCTTCATTGCGACGTTGTGTGACCAGTATGATTGGCGCGGGTGACAGGCATGGCGTGTTTTCACACATAATGTGGAGGGCTGCGCATCCGTCTGCGACGACACCCGGGCGAGGCGGCAAAGCGATGTCGGCAGAATGACACTGGTCCATTCGGAAGAAGGTGTTATTGCTGCGTATCGTTACGATCAGACGGTTGCTGCACTAACGGCCAGTCGATCTTCGACGCCGTCCATCTTGCCGCTCCTACGCGGGGGCGACTAGCCGCGACTGTCGACCCAGTCGCGTGCCCAGGTTGTAGCGTGTCCCAGGGCCTGCGTTTCGTTATCGAAATAGTCGAGCGCGTGGAACTTGTAGGACACTGGATCAGCGCAAAGCGCATCGCCCCTTACGAGCAGAAGGTTGGCGGAAAACCAGCCGTCCGGTAACCGATGCGCGGATGGGGAGACTGAGTAACCGTTGTAGTGGTGAATATGTTTATTATTTTGCATAAGCGATGACCGAGCGACACCCGCACGACATTTATGCCGTACAAGCGAAATAAATTGAAAATGGGGCGAGACGGATCGTGTCGAAAGACAAATGATGCGCACGTTGAAACACGGCGATCAGATCGGGAGCCCGTGGCTCCGCGAGGATACTAGTCAGGCAAACAAGCAAAGGGCCGGTAGACCGGCCCTTGAAATAAGTTACTGCGGCGAGATATTCGCGGCCTGCATTCCCTTCGGACCGCGCTTTGTCTCGTAGCTCACCTTCTGGTTTTCTGCCAGCGTCTTGAATCCGTCGCCCCGAACTTCCGAGAAGTGAGCGAAGAGATCGTCACCGCCAGCGTCAGGAGTAATGAAGCCAAAGCCCTTGCTATCGTTGAACCACTTAACAGTACCGGTATCCATGAGAATTCCTTGAAATAAAAATAACAGCTCCGTTGCGGAGCGAAAAAAACTTCAAGGAAGAGGAGAGGATAGCGAATACCGCGCAGAAGGGGCGGAAAATGGTGATCAGCAATCGAGCTTCTTGAATATTTCGAGTGTCACAATACCTCGGCAAGCCTGGACTGTCAACGCATATCTTGAAGCAGGCTCGCTATCGAGCGAAGCGTCGATGAGTTGATCATTGCGGGAAATTCTATTTCGGTCCGAGGAATGCTCCGCGGGCGCTCGCTCGCTCGTTAAGTAGAAACGACTGCCAGGAGCGACTTTTGGCTCGGACAAGCAAAGCTACGCAAATTGTGCGACCGTGCAAGCCTTCGAACACTTGTCGCGAGGTCCGTTCGGTAAGGTTGTGAACAAAATCGCTACCATGTAAGCGCTGCGTCCAGTCGTTGGCGCAAGTCCATCGGCCGGACCTTAGCAGTTAGCGGCCATCCATAGTGAATTGCAATGGATGACCGTAACGGGTCGCCTCGAGTCGGTCGTCGCCGGTCGGAGTTCGGCCAGCCCCAGCCTCTGGACCACTCCACTCATCATCCTACACATTGCTGACGGTGATCTGCAATCGCAATACATTAATAGAATGATAGATTTTGATCATATCCGTTGATCGACACTCAAGCGGGCTGATCGCGGCAACCCTCCCCGTGCCGCGATCAACGCACCGCAAGCGGAAGAAACTGCTCGGCGACAAGTCCGTTTGCGTAGTCCGACATGTGGTCGCCGTAGCTGTAGAGATATTTTTTATTCATCGTCATCGGACAGACACGCCGCTGCGGGTCACACAGCACGGACGTAGGGTCAAAGACAGTCAGATCGGGATGGCGTGCCTTTATCTGGTCAACGATGCTCCGGTAAGTAGATGTGCCGTCGAGATAACTGCGATAGCTGATTGCGCAACGTTGGGCCGGATCGATATCCGACACGCCGAGTACGTGACGCACAAACGACCATGCGAGCGGCCGTCTGTCCATGCACTGCCGGGGATCGCGCAGTTCGGGATTGTCCAGCACGAGCACGACGCGCTTACCTGCGTGCAGCAAAACGGCAATCGCGTTACCCAGCCCGTCACTCGCTGCAGACATCGCCACCTTTGACGAACCGTCATACGCGAATTGCGGACCGACAATATCCCGGCTGGCTGCAACCAGCACGACAGTCGTCAGCGCTGGGTTGCTGAGCAGCGTGCGCAACGCGACGGTATTCGCCTTGCGACACTCGTTCGCATCATCCGATGCATTCGAAGCGATTTGATGGACACCAGCCATCGGCGGACAGCTTGCGCGCGCAACCAGCGTCCAGCTCATGCCGGGCATGGACTTTCGTACCAGCCCCCAGTACAGCGCATCGGCCTTGCTGTCACCCCACACCGCGAAATGGGACGTTGCTCGTTTGTCGGTCGCACAGAACTGAAACAGGTGCCGGTCAGCAGACGACACGCCGCACGTAAGATCGACGAACTCATGACCCGCGCCCAGCGTCGCCGTGGTGACATCCGCATCCGGGCTGTATCCTTTTCTGAATCCCAGTCCGTCACGCTGATACGTCATGCCGCCGAGATACGCGACGCCGAGCATCAGTATGCATGGCGTGATGAGCTTCCATCTGGCCGGAGCCCCGAGACGGATTGGTCGCTCGATTTGCACGGTCGTCAACCACGCCAGCACGATGCTCACGGTGATAATGCCAGCCCGTACTGCCACTGGCGGTTCGCCGCCTGCGACGATGAAACAGAGCGACAGCAGCGGCCAGTGCCACAGGTACAGCGCGTAGCTGATTTTTCCGAACCACACCGCGACCCGATTACCGAGCAACAGCCGGTTCGCAACCCCTTTCGGACCCGCTGCAATCAACGCCACCGCGCCTAGCACCGGCGGTATCGCGAACCATCCCGGAAAGGGCAGCCCGGAATTCAGCACGATAAACGAGACCGCGCACAGCAACAGACCGATCGAGGACGCACTATGCGCGTTGTCGTTTCGCTCCGCGCATCTGCCGGAAGCCGCGATTGCGAGCCCGGCGCCTGCGGCCAGTTCCCACATGCGGCTTGTTGGCCAGTAAAACGCGGCGCTCGGATGATACTGAACCAGCCAGATGGCCGATACGAATGACAACAATCCGGTTATTGCGCAGACAAGCGCGACCCGACGCAGCCGAACGGCGATATACATCAGGACAGGCCAGACAATGTAGAACTGCTCCTCGACCCCAAGAGACCAGAGATGAAGCAGAGGTTTCGCGGAAGCGGTCTGGTCAAAATATCCGGCTTCCATCCAGAACGCCCAGTTCGAGACGAATCCCGCGCCCGCAAGCACGTGCTTTCCCAGCTCGCGGTATTCATCGCCGGTCAGGCAGAACCAGCCCATCGTCCATGTCGCAAGCAGTACGGTCACGAGTGCGGGGAATATCCGCCGGATACGGCGAGCATAGAACTGGGCCAGCGAAAACTGTTCCGCCTGCATGTCGGCAAGCAGGATGCCCGTGATCAGATAGCCGGAGATAACGAAAAACACGTCGACACCGGCAAAGCCACCCGGCAATGCGGCAGGAAACGCGTGAAACATAACGACTGCAAGGACAGCAAGCGCGCGGAATCCGTCAATATCGGCGCGGTAAGCGTGCGAACGGGCGACCGCAGCGGCCGCTTCGGGAAGGGTTTTAGTCATGGTTTCGCGCGGAGCTAGTCAGGAAAGCCGACTCACACCACGCCATAATATTCGTCAGGACGAATATTATTCCACACCACGCCCTTCAATCGTCCTTGCTGAAACCAGACACTTCCTCGTCAACAGAGGGAGCACAAGGTTTGAGCGATATGAAGCAGCTCGCGCGGTCGATTGGTTCGGCGATTGCCGCTCGCCGCAAGGCACTCAGAATGACCCAGGAAAAGCTTTCTGAGCTAATCGAGATAGAACAGCCGTCGCTCTCGCGGATAGAGCGCGGCACGCTTGTTCCCAACATTGAACGGCTTGCTGGTATCGCGGAAATACTGCAATGTCGCCTTGCGGATTTATTGAGCACTGCCGGAACTTCACCGCTTGATCGGGCAATCAGAATTCACGAAAAACTTTCGCCCTTATCGCCCGCGCAGCAAGAAGCTATAGAACGGCTTGTGGATGACGCCATTGCGCTACTAGATGTGCCAGCAGCCCGTCGTCCGTCCCGTAGCGGCTCAAGGCCCAGTACGAAAGGAACCTGAGCGTCTGCGGCAACTGCCCTGAGTGTTGTCGGCGATGCTTCGCCTGCGCCGACCGGCGAGCGCGGCGACGCCCCCTGAAATCAACGCCCCCGATTCTGCTAGACCCGTTTCCGGGTATCTGCCGGTGGGTTGTTGCGCGACCGTCAACCGGCGTGAAGCATGCGGTTGACGGCGCGCAAATCTGGATGGATCAGGCGACCCAGCCCATCAGGGTGCTGCAACCGACCACCGTGCCGATCAGCAGCCCGACAGTCTGCGGCCCGACGCTCCAGAAAATCTTTGCCCCGAGCATTCCCTGCAGGCCAGCGCTGGTGATGATGATGTCCGGTTTCGCTGCACGGCGAATCACATTGCCGATTCGCACGCCGACTACGCCCAGCAGTGCGCCAGCAATCCAGACGAAGACGAACTTGAGCGCCAGGTGCTGGGTGTGCTGTGGCATATTGGCTGCCGTTGCCATGAATGAGATCAGGATGGCGATGATCGTCCAGAGCACCGCGCCGAGGCGGTTTTTTCTGACAGGGCTGCTAGCTTGGTTGTTGCTGGTTTCCATGTTTAATCCTTGTTGATAGACAGTGAAGTACAGATGTCGATACGCGCCGGGCGAACGCCGTTGCGCCCGGAGAGGGAGACGGTTGAGGTAACTACGGCGGCTTCGAGGAGCGTTTCTCGCGGATCGACACTGCGCCGTCGAGCACCACGGAGAACGTTTCTCGCGCCGTGATGTAGGTTCCATACCGGGCGCGTTTGCCGGTAGCAGGGTTCGCGTAATCGAGGCGTGCGTTGCACGTCGCCATGGGTGCATCGCGCTCCGCCGGGTCGAGGATCAGCAGCGCATGGGGCCGGAATCTGAAACCCTGCGTGCGGCCCTCGCTGCCCACGACCAGCACGGCGTGCGAAAGGGACTGCCCGATCGGTCGCCAGCTCGCGATCACTAGGTGCCCACGCGACAGTTCCTGTTCGCAGAAGTCGACCACATTGCGGTGAGCGGCTTCGATAACGACGGGTTGCAGGCCCCAGTCACACTCCCGTATGACTCCAGCGACTTCCGTGAGGGTCGCACCCGTGAAGTACAGCGGCGCAGCCCGGCTCCAGAGATCGGCTTCCTTGCCCCGGCGTCGCCACGACACGGCAGCCGGGTCGGCGATGCGTCCGAGTATCGTGAAAGCGCTGGCTATTGAGTGGAGCGCACACGCCGCACTCCAGGCCCCCTGAAAAGAGTGAACAGCGAATTTCGATCCTGCCCGTAGCGTCTGTCCGGGCGTGAGACGGGGATGGAGTCTTTGCACGACGAACCCCCGCATCAGTATTCACCCGGCAGGAGCACGGTGCTGACACTTCTGTCACGCTCCGTGATGATCCAGACACGTTCCCGCGAGACGCCAATCTCGTAGCAGGACAGAATGCGTAAGCTGGTAACAATCGCTTCGAGATTGAGTCGCACATCCCCTGTACAGAGACTTCCGAAATCGCCGTTCTGATGACGCCACAACAAAGTCGTGACATTGGTACCGGTCCGATCCAGGACATCGATTGCGCCGGGTGTGGCCACGACCTGCCCGAGCGATAATAGTGGATGTGGCAGACTATTGGGTGCAGCACTGGATTTCATGGCTTAGGTATCCTTAATATTTGAGGCGAGTGTCTTCAGCGGATGACTATCCGGTTGCGGGCGCTGGAGTGGAAAGACTGAAAACGCGAGGCTGCTGCGGATGCGTTTCAGGAAAACGGGGTGCTACAAGAGAGGTCGTCGGCGCAGTTCAAGACGCGAACCGAGGGAGAACAAGAATTAGCACAGGCAACAGCAAGGTAGAGGCGATAAAAACGTGTTTTTTCCAGAAATTCGACAAAAACAGTAATCTAACTGCAATTTGTTGGTGAAAATGTAACACAAATCACGAAAAATTGATAAACGAGCCAGATCAACCGGCCGCAAATCGGTAATTTTTGCCACTTCAGCGGAGCCGTGGCATTTTCGACGCTTCCGGGACCGCAGAAATGGTCTTGTGGCCCGCTTTCCCGGCCGCCAGCGGCTTGGAATCCCTTGGTCAGGGGTTTGGGGAAGGGTGAGACCATGCGGGGCGCTATGGCCCGGATTTTTTGAGTTGGCGGAATTGCAAGAAATGCTGCGCCGCCGCAATCGCCACCCCGTCACGTTCTGCCGTGAAAGATTGGACCGTTTTGCTTATTTTTTAAGCAAAATTTGCGTGTCCAGGTGTTTTCAAGTGGTTGGCAGTCCGAAACCTGCTCCGTTGCCTTGATCGTCGTCGGTCCAATGCGGCCGGTGGTACTTCACAGGTTGTGTCTCGCCGCTGTCGCGAACACCGGCGCAATCATGGTAGTTAATAGCTACCCCCGGTAGCCACTCAGGTGTCCGGCACGGAGATGCATTGTGGTGTAACGCCCGGTTCCCGAAGGTCACACATAGGTTGCGTGGCGAACCGGTGGCCGATGATGACGCGGTGGCGGCACGTGCTTACAGCGGCGAACCAGATGTCCACGATACCAGACGCGCTTGCACACGACGCCCGGATGCGCCTCCGCGGTTGTTGGGAAAAATGCCGTTGCCGACGCAACCAGCAAGATCAACGAAACGAGTTTCTGCACTGTACCCCCTGCTCAATGCGAGTCATTTTACCGGGGGCTTCTCCAGTATATTCAGTCCTCGGCGATCTACCGGCAATGTGATAATGGAGGTAGCATCCGGGCAACGATTGCGTAAGCCCAGCCACCCGTAACCAGACCGGATTCAGGGCCACCTTGGACTATCAAGTTTCCTACGAGCACAGCCTCGCGAGCGCACCGAACGACTTCATCGTTCAGGTGCCGTCGCAGTTGGTCGCCGATGTTCCTGTGACCGTGCCACGTGCCTTGCTACCCGAATTCCTCGCCGATCTTATTCAGCAGCGTTCGCCGACGATTGGACGAATCCGCAACTTGCGCATCCTCTAAAGCACCCCCAGCACTTGGCGACATTTTCAACGAACGAGACGCGGCTATCCGGAGACGTTCAGCGCTACATGGTTGAACGTCCGTAGGTCATCGCAAATGCCCCATCATGCGGCACGGGAGTATCCATGTCACTCACGATCGACGTTCCGGACAGCCAAGACCTGTTCCACTATCAGGCATGGACTGATCCAAAGTGCAAAGAACGTCTTGAAGCTACGTTGCGCGATCAGACCATCTATCTTTCAATACCTGGTCAGTTCAACGATCCGTGGGACTGCAAGCCGTTCTTTGACCTCAAGTGCCTCGAAGACCCAAAGATTCGCGACGAACACATCGAATACTTCATGCGACTTGGAAACGACACCGATCCTAACCGCGCCCAATTTATGCGTGACAATCCCTTGTTCCTCCAGAAAATGGTAGTTGACTGCGCCAGTGAAATGGCTGAACAGATTGACCGTGAGTACCGGGTGTACTGCCTGACACCATCTGACGCCAACCTTTTGATGTGGTCGCACTATGGTGAATCACACAAAGGGATATGCCTGCAGTTTGACGCGCGCGCACCGTCCATTGCTCGGGCGCTTTACAAAGTTAAATACGAAGCGGAATTGCCGCGCGCGCCCCTGACGGCAGATGACGATGCCACTGCGGAAACGGCGCTTCTGACAAAGTCATCGGCGTGGTCATACGAGGAGGAGCGGCGGTTGATAGCCAATAGAGAAGGATATGGCACGCGCGGACTGGTAGTCACGAAGGGCGGTCACCTAGATATTTCCGATGGAGCCTTGACGGCAATCGTTGTCGGTTGCTCGTGCCCCGGGGGGCAGGAGATCGTAGATATGGTAAAGCACCATCGACCTAACATAACGGTCCGGAAAGCGGCGCGACTGCCTCATCGCTATGGGTTGAGCTTTACGCCGATTTACCTTGGAGCGTAGTGGCTCCGGTATTCCTTAGTGTCACCGGCTGGAACCGGTCGTTGGCGTACATGCTGCAGAACGGCGGAAATCACATTCCTAAGGGCCTTTTGACGGTGCGTGATCGATGGCCCCGACACGCATTGCCACGAGACATACGCGTGCCGAGACGAGTGAAACGAGCAGCACCGTCCATTTAACCGGCACATAGTTATCGTCTATCCTCCGGATCGCAGTGGCGGATATAGGCGCGACGCCTTTATCGAGCATTAGTGCAACCCACTTACCCGCGTGCCGTAGCAGTGGTAGCGGCATCGTCCGGTCCGTCAATCGATGCAGTTGGACTCACCTGCATCGAATGGTCATATGCAAATGTTGGTCCGACGACGTCACGGTCAGACATAACGAAGACGACTGTCGTCATCGCGGGATTATCCAGCGGCTTGCGCAGCGCTTTCCGGTTGGCTGCCCTTTAGGGATGCAGCCTCATCTTCCGCGATCTGCCAGCGATGGGGGGTGCTCTCAGCCAACTTGCCCAAGGACGTGCATGTAATCGTCAGGCCGAGTCTTCGAGCACTGATCCCTGCACTGCCGACCACCCCGCGGTTTTACACCTGCATAAGGCTTGATTGACGTGAATGAAGGTTGACGCGCCTAGTTGATATCTGTTCCGACTCGAAAAATATCTACCCACGATTCACTGAGCACTGCGCGGGTTGAATTCCAGCGCATTGCTAAAGAATGTCGCGATTAAGTCCGTTATATCGGTTGGGCCTGCCTTTCCAGTTATCTGCGTCGGTTGCGCATCTTTGCAGAGTTCAATGCCAGATTGGCAAACAGAACAGTGTGGAAGCTGCCAGCCATTTCGCGATTTCTATATGCAAGGCGAATATGGGCAACATGGCTTGAAATCTCACCGTCTTCGGGTACGGCGCGTGTCTTCAGGCCTGATAGTGGATCGGAAGTGTTGTCGCACGGCGGCAGATCGCGGCGATCCCATCTAGGTTAGAAATCTCTAAAAGAGCACGGAATGGCGAACTCAAAACGATTGATAACTTGGTTTTCGGACTTCGCACGAGAGAACAAAATATGGGCGCTTTCGATCGCAGTGCCATTGCTCGGCGCAATTCCACTGTACATATATTCAATGAGCATTGGTCAACTGCCGGATTTTTCGCTAGGCGACCTGACGGGAGTGCTCATCGCATCTTTCCTTACAGAGATGATCGTTGGAACCGTAATGGTCGTCTATCTGCTTTTCGCCGGGTTTGCAGCCCGGAAAGCAGTGAACGGCTTCTATCCCGATCCGCACATCGCAGTGTCGGACAGTAGCAATGCTCCGTCACCCGTCGCGCTGGATACCCATCGCTACCTGATCAGGGGTAACTTTATTGTCGGCGTGACGATCTTCAGCGTGCTGTCATGGTTTGGCCTAGCGACGAAATCGTTCGATAGCTGGTTGGCCCCGCAGCATCCGGGCATCGCGCGGTGGGCCTATGCGCTCTCGCTCTCCTCGGTCGCTCTGCTGGTGCTGGTCGACTGGCGACGCGGATGGCGCCTTCTGAAATACACGCTGTTTGCGTCTCTCGCGGGTTCGGTTGCGTTTCTCACCGTATTGGCGATCGCTTACTTGGACGGCTACGCGGTCCAGTCACCTACTGTTCAGATGCAGCCTTCCTCCACGTCTGATTCGTTTCGCGACGTGAGCGTCTGGGTAAGCGATACATCCGCGCGCCTGCTGGGAGACTGGCTCGTCGTCACGGCACTGACAGTCGCAATTGCTGCCGCGTCCGGCGCGCCCATTCTGGCTCGTATTACTCGCGCGCGCCGAAGCGCCAACAGATCGGGAGGCACGCCGCGCCCGTTTTTCAAGAACGACTCGTGCAAGCTAGTGGCCGCGAAGATCGCTGCCTCGTTTGTCTTCTGCTTTTGCTCATTCATGATATTTCTGTTCTTTGGCATTGTTGTCGATGCCAGTCCGCTTCACACGCAGACTGTGACCGCATTTGTTGGCGGGAGTTACCTGATCATGCTCAACTGTGGTGCGTTCGCCGCACGGGATTGGGGGCAACGCGCCTGGCTCTGCGTCGCAACGTTCGCCATCGTTTTCGTTATTGTCCCGCTTCAGAGCGACAATGCGACACTTCTTCCGAAGATCGTCGTCAAGTCGCTCGGCTTCGGAAACGTGCATGCAACGGATATTGCATTTTCGGGTCTGGAATGTTCGACGCTAGCTTCATATGGCGTCTACTGTAATGCGAAGAAGGACACCAGCATCGGCATCACGAATGTCAACATTCTGAATCGACTCGGATCAACGGTTCTGGTCGAATTGCAGGTGCGAAAAACTGCAGAGCCCTCGAAACTACCGAAAACGGCGCAGTTCAGTCAACAGGCGTCTGGCGTCACCACGGTGGTGGAGCCACAAGTGAAATACAGAACGCTGGCGCTGCCAGCCGACGCGCTAGCGAAAAAACATATCGCGAGTTGGTATCGCTGTAATTCGATGCTGCTGGAACAACTGCGTGCCGATGATCCCGCCAAGGCCGACGCATTAGCGTGCGTCACGCTGAGCGTGCCGAAAGAGCAGGTGCTCGGCAATTCCATCAGCGGCCCTGCAACCTATTCCGGAGACTTCTCGAAATACGTTAGCGTGTCGAGCGCGCGGGAAGCGAAGTGAGGCTTGTGAGCGCAGGTAGGAATCTAGTAATCCCTTGATGTTTTCCCGCCCGACAGGGTTCGCGCTGTGCACAATGAAGTGAAAGTCGTGCGCGGTGAATTTGCGACCCGAATCTAGGTCTGTCTCGAGGAGCCATTTGACGACGCGCATACTCGTATCATCGCCGCCTAGACCATGGTCGCATGAAATCAGCCCGGGACTGCCGAAGAAGCGATACGCCCGATCGCTTCTTCGGGCGAGCGCGCAACCAACCAGCGTCGAATGGCTCGCGCACATCGTCTATAAATAGCCGGTGAGTCAACGGTCCTTTCCCACGGTTTTGTCTAATCTAGCTGCAGCATTGGCCGCTCCTCACGGAGCAGTGCCTCGACCTGTGTATTTTGCTCACTCGCGCCGAATTCGCTCAGGTTCTTTCGCTTCTTGTCGAAAAACAGGTGGTTGACCGGGGGAGTATTTCTTGAAAATTATCTTCAGTCGTAAGGGTTTTGACGGCACCGCTGGAGGGTGTCCAAGCCCTATTGTTGACGGACAACCATTGTCGCTACCGATTCCGTCGAAAATGCCGACGCCAACGCGGTTCGGCGACCTCGATGGAGCGTATGGCGCACTGGTTACTGACCTGACTGGTGGGCGGTTGTCTTCTGCAAGCTGGTGTCATCTAGACCCTGACATAGTGCAAGACACCCTTCCGCGTCGCCCCGGATGGCGCGGCGCGCTTGGCCAGGTAGCTGCCGCGCAAGGGCACCTCGCGAAGCAGGTGGTTGGTGTCGGCGATCTGTTCATCTTTTGGGGGTTGTTCCGGCCCGTTGAGCATCGCCAGCGATGGACCTTTGTCGGCGAACGCGAGCACCGCGTTTGGGGATGGTTGCAGGTTGGGGAGGTTATTGATCTCGGCCCCGATGGATCGCACGCGTTAAATGATAGGCCGTGGCTCGTGGATCACCCGCATGTCCGTGCCGGATGGAATGCACAGAACGTCCTCTACGTCGCCGCCGATCAACTTGTGATCGGAAGCAAAGAACTCCCGCTTGCGGGATGCGGCACCCTCAATAAGGGATACAGATTGTCACACGGTAGCGCGACGCCATCGGTTTGGCGTTCTCCGGATTGGCTAAATCCGTTGCAAGGCGGATGCGGGATGACGTACCACAGCCCGGAACGATGGTCGGCGGATGGGATAGTCCGATGCGCCGCGCGCGGGCAGGAATTTGTCGCCAATCCGGAGCCCAGCCCTGAAGTTCATGCTTGGCTCACAGCATTATTAACGGAGAACATTCAATGAGCCGCGTCTGGCGATATGTGCTTAGAACCGACAACGGCATGGCACCGTGTAGTGAAGACGGTATGCTGACTTTGACTTGCTGTAAGCCGATTATTCGGAGATACGCAAAGGTCGGCGAGTGGGTCGTCGCCTTCGAGCCAACGGCGCTCGGAGGCAAGGTCGCGTACGCTGGTCAGGTTTCAGCGGTGCTCCCCTTGGGTGACTACGAGAAAAGATATCGAGGCAGACGGGACGCGATCTATAGGTTGGAAGTCCTGGCTGACGGGCAGACATCCTTGACCCCGCTTCTGCCGGAATACCACCGTGAGGCGGATAGCCGTGCTCGCGATCGCAGCGGGGTGAACGGGCTGATTTTCGGCCCGTTCTGGTACTGGGGAAGAGATGCTGTTGAAGCTCCGGGAGAAATAGCCGACCTCGCTTACCACCACGTAGGACAATCAACGAAGGCTTCGTCTCCGGCGAAGATCGTCCTCCTTGAGGATTGGCTGTATTCGATGGGCCGACCGGGTGTACACGGCTCACCGCGTGATCCGATGCCAGTGGAAGCACTTGAACGCATCAATGAGAATTGTGGTTGTCAGCGAAAACCAAAGAAAGCGCGTCCGCTAAGCCGTTGTTAACATCGGGGCGCGAAGGATTTTGGACGGGAGAGCCACCTTGGGAGCTCCTTTACGTTCAACGAGGCTGCGTGTTAGGGGTTACTACAAGAATGGTCTACGTCACTCGCATTTGTCATAACACTTCAAACTGGCATTTCCCAACTGCCAGTGCTAAGGCAGAAAAGAAATCGTTCTTCACCCAATTTGGTTACGGACATGAGGAATGGTTGTTTCGGTCCGAATGGCAACTTGCGGGTTGGCAGTATGGATTCCTCCAAGGACTAAACGACAAAGACAAGCGGCTTTCGTTGCTTAAAAGTGGGGAAAGAGTTGTTGATGTCGTGCTCTTCGAACTCGTGGGAAAAAACTTGCGGCGTTATGTTGCTCGCGTCTGTCATGCCGAGATTCTAGATGACACTCAAGCTGAAGATGCCTTGCAGGAGTACAAGAAGCGTGGCTGGTACAAGCTCATGCTCGAAGAGATCGATGCGGTGAAAGGTGATCGAAACGCCTTCGGAAACGTGGCATGGGCATCGAAAATTCTGAACATTCGCTTTCGTGCCGATGATGTTGAATGGTATGCGCCAGACACATTTGTGCAGCGTAACGACCCAACGTTTGGCTACCGACGCTATACATTCATCCATCTTTCGACAGACGCCCACTTCCCGGAGACGATTAACCAGAGGCGGACGCGCGCTGCGCAGCACACACCGCCAAAGACAGACAGCTATTTCACTACGGGAAGTACGCGACGGGAGGTGTCGCCGGAGCATGGAAAAATGCAGCAGGTGCTCTTCGAGGAGCTGCGGAAGGAGTATCCCAATGCAAGCGTTGTCTACGAGGAGAACTTTGTAGATGTGACGGTGCATACGGAGGCAGAAACGATTTTCTACGAAATCAAGTCTGATCTGAGTACACGTCGAGTGATCCGCTTGGCTCTCGGCCAGTTGCTGGAGTATGCGTACTACTGGGACGTCAAACCGGAGCGAACCATTCGGCTAGTTGCTGTTGGACGCACGGAGCTAACCACGGATGATGAACGCTATCTCGGTTACCTCACCGAGAAGTTCAATTTCCCGTTTGAGTACCGAAAAGTTGAGCTGCCAATGGAACCATGAAAAGAGAAGCGCCTTGCGGTGAGCCAATCCGGTCTTAACCAACGAAGTTCGGGAGGCCATGATTTCGAAGCTTTAGTCCGGGTCGCTTGAGCGTGCATATTGAAACGAATCCGCATGGACTCTCCCAGCCGAACAGACGGAAACCGGATGCGATTGACTTTCGCAGTGTTCGGCCGGGCAAGACGACTTTGTTAGGCGATACGACCGCGGCTATCGCGGCCACGGGAATTTTCATCCAGGGCGACTCGCACCGGCTTGCGACGCTTCCCAAGATCGGGGCCGGTGCGCTTGAACTTTACGCCTCTATTCGCAGCGGATACGGTGCTTGGGCGAGAGCAGATCGCTTTGAGCGGCGGCGCGTCCCGCTCCTCGCGATGTGGATCGAACGCCTCGGCAGGGAAAATCCCGCTGCTGCGCAGCGCCGCGCATGCCTGATTCCACAGCATATCCGGCCGCCACCAGTTGGCCAAGTGCGATTTCCAGAACGTATTGATCTTGCGTACATCCGGCGTGCCTTTGTAGTGCTCGAGCGTTGCCTTCACCCCGCGATCACGGCACAGCGACATGAACTCATCTTCCAGCTTATTTGGCAACGCTGAACCGTTGATGTTCAGGTCGGCAAACGTGAAACGAGCGAACCGGTTCTCCAGTTTGTCAAGTTTGTGCAGCGGCAGGCCGCGCAACTTCTTGCCGCGCACTTCGACGCGTACAACAGGCGGCGCACCGTGCAACTGCTCTAGCTGCTTGATGAAGTTCGCCGTCAGTGGCTCGTTGCGACGGCCGTGCTTTGCAATGTTGAGGATCGCACGGTGCCGACGTTCGGCGTTCTTGTCATACACCGAGGTCATGTAGTCGCTTTGCTCACTGCCGAAATTATAAGTTTCGACGATACCTGCCGAGCTTACCGTCTTGCCGAACACGGTGAATTGCTGCGCGTTGCCGTAGGTGACCAGCATGCGGCTCAGATCGGCATGCACGATATCGACCGCGAAGTCGATGTGATTCAGTAACGCACGGCGCATCAGGCTGCGATACGACGGCCCGACAATGCGCGTCATGACATCATGAAAGTGCTCGACATCACCGACCGCGAACTTTGCCGGATTCATCGTCACTGAGATGCCACCTTTCTGGCGCTTGAGATCAAGCGCACCAATCTGCACCAACGCCTTCGATTCACCGGACAGAGGAATGTTGAAGCTGAAACGATACCGTTTGAATTTGACGTAAGCGGGTTTGCAGAAGCCATCGTCAATCTCTTTTTGAACGCGGCGACGAGCACGTTCGAACAACGCTTGGCGATCGACCAGCGGATCGCAGGCCCATGGCAACAGGAAGACTAGACCATCAACGACCGGCCTTTTCAGAGTGGGAGTTTTAATGCGCAACTTCATGAAGGGTCCTTCGAGAATTTGTTGAGCGGGCGTTCTTGTACGAATGTCGGTTGCATCAGTATCACGCGATCACGCGCATCGAACAAAACAACGCTTACTGGATGGCTATTCGATTCGAGAATGCGGCCGGGTGTGAACGCGCGTGCATGCATGTCAGCGATGCATGTTCATTTACAATTTTGGCGCGAGAGGGTAAGTGGACGGATTTGCGAACCACGCTGCGCTAAGCGTCCGGACTGCTACTACTATGAATATCTAATACATAGGGAGATACACTCTTATTAGACTCTTCGCGACCGGACGAGTGGATGCGTCTGTCCATCGCGCGGCAACATCAGTGCGGCGTTCTGCTGGAGAGTGTGAAGGGTGACTGAACCTTCGGCATGAGACGATGCTTCGAGAAGCACAACACCGACTGTACTTCGTCGTCGCGTGTGGCATTGATCGGCGTTGCGCCGGTTGCGTGAGTTGCAACCGGCGCGCACAACGATTACACGGGCGCGTCAGACTCGTCCGGATGATCAGGCGAGTCTTTGCCCGCATCATTGATTTCGAGCGCCTCAACGTACTGCGCAATCAGCTCGTCTGACATTGCCTGGCGACGAACTGGGCGCATTTGGTCTAGGCGACGCTTCACGCTCGACTTGTGCAGATCGACCAATTCGCCGATTTCTGCGAGCGACTTACCGGCAGCGCGTAGCTTCCAGATGAAGCGATCATGCAGCGACTTTGCGATGAACGGCTCGAACGTCCGGGCATAGCCATCTTCGGTAAGGGTCACGTTGCAGATCACTTTGCCGTAGCCGAGAGCATGCATGTCGGCGAGTCGCAACGCTTCGATAGAGAAGGCGAGATGTGCACCGGGGTCCGGTTCGCACGCTTCTACTTCGAGATATTCATCGCAGAAGTCTTGAATTCCCAGTATCGGTTCCTTGACGGGGCCGACGATGAATAACAACACGTAGGCCGCCGCTCTCTCCGCCGTTGCTCGAATTTCGCACATTCCGGCAATGAGATGCACTGACGATAACGATTCACATGATTGAGCGAGCGTTACCCAGCCGTTTTTGGCATCTTCGATGATAGGAAGCAGCGTGTTCAATCCCTCGTCGCTGCAGAAACTGAAATTTCGACGCGAGCCGTGGGCATTAAAGGTTCGCACAATCGCCGTTTTGGAAAAGGTTTCCAGTTCGGCGAGGGCGGTCAAGCCGTCCACTTCTGAAGCAGCACCGGAGTGCAGGGACAACATGAATTCGGCTTGGGGGGCAGGAGTGTCAGCGACGTTGCCAAAGTTCATGTACTGCACTTCGATTGCAGCGCGAGCATCGCGGAGCAAGTGCTTTTCGTGAACCACAATCGCCGCTAGGCCCGACGGCATCGGCTTGATGAACGAGCAGAGGAGTTCGGCTGCATCGACACGGTTCTTGCCGTTAGCCGACGATGCATTACGCGGCGTGTGGCTCGATTTGCCTGTCGTGAAGTTAGGCACCGAGGCCCTCGTTTCGCTTGCAACCTTGCGACGTTGAATGGTGCCGTTTGGAGGTGACACGCGATGCAGAGTCGGTTGTGTGGTCCGCGCCACATTCCTGCGAATCGGAGTGTCGTCGTTACCGGCGATGCGTTTCTTGACAGCGGCGGAAGCCATTTACGCCTCCACCGTAGGGGGCACGCTACCAACACGCCGCTTGGCGATGAATGCATCGACGTCTTCGCGGCGGTAACGCACGCAACGTCCGAACTTGTAGAAGGGTAATTCGTCGGTGAACTTGCCGGTGAACCGCCATTGCGCAGGCGTCTTCTCCGAGATGTTGAGCAGATCGGCGAGCGCGCGGTCGTCAAGAAATTCGTGCAGCAAGCTGCTGAGCAGTGGGGAGGTTTGAATGGTCTTCGTGGTCACGTTTGGCTCCTGTTGAGGTTGGTGAACGTGACCAATGTATCGAGAGATTTCCGAGGATTCTAGGCAGTATGGGGAAGGGGGAGATAATTCCCGCGAGCGAAAGGGTCTCATGTTCTTCCTATACCTTGCTGCTTTTTCTTCTTGTTCTTATGCGTGTTCATGCGGGCTACTGTAGCGTGTCCACCCGATACGACGAGATCGCTTGCCAGAGATAACCAGCGTTGGATTGTTTTGTAATCTACGTCACGAGCGTCGTCGGGAAATGGGTGCAAGGAAAAGTATCTCGCGAGAGCCTTTGCCATTGACGGGAAGAGATATTCGCGCGTGTTGGGGAGGTTCCATTCTCGCTCACCAGGAGACCAACGTTCGATGGTTTTCATTTGTATCTCCGTGAGCCCGATGTCGCGGAGCTGACCAGCCAATATGCCTTGCTCGGCTGATGCGATCGCATCAGCCATTCGAAGGATATAGTGAAGAGATTTTTGCCTGGCAGGAATCTTATTCCACTCTGAAGTTTGTGGCCTAATAACTGGCTTATTCAAGGCAGGCCACGGGACTGATCCCGGTCGGGCGTCGATAGCGGTACGACGCTGCGGTTCGTATCTTACGGTTTGGCCTCGGCCAACGGGCATGTATTCGCCAGCTAATAGGCCGCCGCTGCGATTGCCGCCCTCGAAGACCGCGGCAAATTGCTGTCGCAACGATTCGATCTGCTGGTCAAGATTGCCGGTCAGGCTGAGCCGGACGAGAACTTCATTGTCGACGCAGACGCCGGTGACCGGTAAGGCGACGCGGGTACCGATCGTCCATCGGTCGGGCGGGTTGATTACCTCGACGGTGTTACAGGCAAAGAGCCACGCGAGTTGGTTGTTGTCAGTGGTCTTGGTCGGAAGCCGATCCCAGCTATGAGTCGGGTCAGGCATCTGATTGATTTTCCACTTTCGCCGGACCGCGTCCTTGACTGGGTAGACGAAGTGGTTGCGGTGCAGTTTCGCGTAATCCTTATAGAGCATATTGGGGTCAACAGGGTCCGGCTCGCATAGGTAATGCGTTAGCGGGTCCATCGGGTATGGGCTTGCCGGTACGTCACGGAGAGCATCCTTGCAGACCTCATAGTCACGGGCATATTCCGCGTTGCGTCGGAGTAGTTCCCACGCCCAAATCGATGGGTCTTGGATTTCCGGGGTAGGATATTGCAGATCGTCGCGCCAGTCGGCACGGGCGATAAAAAGACAATGCTGGGCGTGGGCAGTGGGAGCGGCCATCGTGGCGGGTTCCTTATGGAAATCGATCCCGATGGTAGCAAAGGGGTAGCAATGGCGCTATTGCTCCGAATCAACCTCGGATTGTTTCGTGCAAGTATATGATTCTGATAGAAATTAAAAATTTGTCAGCGTGACTCTCCTTTGATCGCCGATCACTTTGTCGAGTTGCAAAGCGGCGCGCACGTGACCGGCAACATCTACTACCAGCAGTTGCGGATGGATTGCGGCGCCTCGGTGGACGGCAAGCTGGCGAGGCGTGAAGCTGTACAGATTGCGACGCCGATGCTCGTCGAAGTGGCCGATAGCGCGCGAGAGGAACGCAAGGCCGGTTAATCCGTTAATGAGCGATCAATGAGTGGCTAATGCGCGACCAATTAGCGCTTAACGAGCGCCCGACCGGCGGCTGAAGTCATGAACGGGCCAATGCGCCGCCAACAGGGGTTCACAAGCGGCCCGCGCGCCGCGTCAAATCGCTCCCGGCAGCGACTGGCGTTGCGTGGACGTGTCGTGACCGAGCACGTCGCCGCGTGGCAGCCGCGAATCGCGCAGAGCCCGCATTTGCCGTGCTCCGGCGAGATGTTCCAGCGCGCCGCGGTCGAGCGTGGCGAGCATGTCGCGTTCGGTGACCAACTGGCGCAAGGCCAGCACGATCAAGCCGACGGTCAACAGCAGATCGCCTGCAAACACCACCGCGTACAGCGCCGAGGTGGTGCGAGGATTGCCGTAGAACAGTGTCATATTGGCCCGGTCCAGCAGGACGAGCAGGAGCGGCACGATGACATTGAGCATCGCGATGATGCTGCCCACGACCACCAGCACACGTGCCGGCCCGAGATGCGGACGGCGCCGGCGGCACACTTCATACAGCGTCGCCGCGCGGCACGGCAGAAAAAACAGCGCCAGCAGGAAGGCGCGGGCGCCCAGCGGCGCGTTCAATGCCAGCATGCTCCCATGCAGCACGGCAAACACGGCCGTGACGGCAAGGCCGGTGCGCCACCGCGGCGCGGCGCCGAACAGATCGCGCGTGCCCGACCAGATCAGAATGCGGCTTAGCAACGCCAGCGTCGCGGTGGCCAGCATCAGCAGGTCGTTGGGCCAGATCTTATGCAACGCGAACGATGCCGTGGCGGTGGCAAGCAGATAAAAGCCGATGGCCCAGAAGCGGAAGGCGCCGACCTGCGCGAACATGCGCGAAAGCGCCGTCGTGATCAGGGCGCTGCACAGAAACAGAATCAGCCATACCGTTTGGAACGTCGCTACGTCAATTTTCATGAAATCTCCAGCCGCCAATCTGTCTGTTCCTGCTTATCGGTAAAACGGGGTCGCGCAGCGAGGGACACGGCGACGGACACCCTCGTGGCGCACCCCTGCGCGTTTCGAGTGGATCCGGATGCTCATGCCGCCATCATCCTCTCACGGAGCAGTTCACTGAAATCGTCGGCGCTAAGCGGCTTGCCTAGCAGGAAGCCTTGCATCTCGTCGCACATCATCGATTTGAGCTTGTCGAGCTGCGATTCGGTCTCGACGCCTTCGGCCACGACGTCCATCTCCAGCGAGTGCGCGAGCGCAATGATCGCGGAGACGATCGCGCTGCCTTCCGGTCCGTGCTCGTCGAGGCCGTTGGTGAAGAAGCGGTCGATTTTCAGTTGCTTGACGCGAAAGCGCTGCAGGTAAGCGAGGCTGGAATAGCCGGTGCCGAAATCGTCGATGGCGATTTCAAAGCCGCTTGCCTGAAACTCGCGGATCATTTCGATGGTTTTAGGCGCGTCCTGCATCGCGACGGATTCGGTGATTTCGAACATGATCTGTCCGCATTGCACGCCTTCCTCCTTGACGATCTCGAGCATCGTCGGGACGAGGTTCGGTTGCGACAACTGGCGCGGCGACAGATTGATCGCCACTTTCATCGACGGCAGGCCTTGCGCGACCCAGCGGCGAATCTGCCGGCAGGTTTCACGCATGACCCAGTAGCCGATCTGTACGATCTGGCCGGAGCGCTCGGCAATCGGCACGAACTCGAGCGGCGCCAGCGCGCCGAGCTGGGGATGATTCAGGCGGATCAGCGCTTCGGCGCCCGCCAGCGAGTCGCCGCTGCCATGGAACTTCGGCTGGAAGTGCAGCGAGAAATGTCCGGCGGTGAGCGCTTCATGCAGCGCACTCTGAATTTGCAGCGTACGCGTCGCGGCTTCGTTCATGCTTTGTTCGAAGAAGCGATAGGTGCTGCGGCCCGCGCGCTTGGCTTCGTACATGGCCGCATCGGCATGTTTGAGCAGCGTGTCGACGCTGTCGCCGTCGTGCGGATAGAGCGCGATGCCGATGCTCGGCATCACCTGCAGCGGCTGCGAGTCGGTCCAGATGCCACGGCGCATCCGGTCGAGCACGCCTTCGGCGATCGTGCCGGCATCTTCGCGTGAATCCAGGTTTTCGGACAGCACGACGAACTCGTCGCCGCCCAGACGCGCGACGGTGTCGCTGGCACGCACGCACAGCAGAAGACGCTGGGCGAACGCGGACAGCACTTCGTCGCCGGCCGAGTGGCCGAGCGAATCGTTAATGGTCTTGAAGCCGTCGAGATCCATGAACAGGATGGCGAACAGCGAGCGCTGCCGGCGCGCAACATGGATCGCGTGTTGGATGCGGTCGGTGAGCGTGCTGCGGTTGGGCAGGCCGGTCAGCGTGTCGAGCGTGGCGAGCCGCACGATCTGACCGTTCAGTTTCGATACCGAGCCGATCAGGAAGCTGGTGCGCGCATCGAAACGCGACAACATCAGCGTCACGATCAGAATTGCAAATGTGAACAGGATCACCGAGGTCGCCAGCCATTCCGCGTTCACACCCTTAGCCGCGCCGCACACGGCGCCGGGCAGAAACTCGGCGGCCGCCATGCCGGTGTAATGCATGCCGCTGATCGCCACGCCCATCACCAGCGCGGCGCCGAAACGTTTGCGCACGACGTGGCGTTCGTCGTCGTTACTGAGTGCGCGCGCCATCCATAGCGCGGCGGTCGAGGCGCCGATCGCGATCACCAGCGACGCGGCGAACCAGGCCGGGCGGTAATGGATGCCCGGCGCCATCTGCATGGCGGCCATGCCGGTGTAGTGCATGCCGGCAATGCCGAAGCCCATCAGCACGCCGCCGGCTACGAGCCGAAGCGGGGTAAGCCGTGTCTGGGTCGTCACAACCAGTGCCAGATACGAGACGCCGATCGCGAGGCCGAGCGAAAAAGCGGTCGTCGCGAAGTCGTAGCCAAGCGGGATCGGCAGCGAAAAGGCGAGCATCGCGATGAAGTGCATCGACCAGATCCCGACACCGAGCGCCGCGGCGCCGCCCAGACGCCACGCGCGACGCAGACGTACCGATGCCAGCATGAAGATGCGGCCTGTTAAATCGAGCGCCGTATAGGACGCTAGCGCCGCGACGAGGAACGAGATTGCAACCAGCCAAAAATTGTATGAGCTCTGCATGTTAAGTCCAACCGCGAAAGGGAAGCGGCTGAACCTGTTATCGACAGTTCGCGGCGTTTATTTAATTAATTTTCAATATGTTAGCGATAGGGCTCGATCACGCTTGGTCTGGCTGCGGCCTGGCGGTAATTGGACCGTTCTTCAAGCCAGGGTGAACCCCTCGTCGAGCCAGCCCGTGACGCCGCCGATCATCAATTTGACGGGCCGTCCCAGTTGCGCGAGACGCAGCGCGCCGCGTGCGGCACCGTTGCAATGTGGACCCGCGCAGTAGGTGACGAAGAGCGTGTCCGGCGGGTAGGCCGCGAGCTTCGACGCCACGATTTTGCCGTGCGGCAGGTTCAGCGCGCCCGGCACGTGGCCTCGTTCGAACAGCGCCGGGCTACGCACGTCGAGCAGCACGAAGCCGGGCGTGCCGCTCGCTAGTGCCGCGCTGACGTCGGCGCAATCGGTTTCGAATTGCAGCGACGCCTGGAAGTGAGCGACGGCGGCGGCGCTATCGGCAGCGGCGATAGCGGTGACGGGGTTGGTGGAGGGGGCCGCGGTGTGATCAGGCATGGCTAGGTTCCGGTAGAGAGTGAGCGTAAAGGCATCGCGAGGCGATTCAGGAGCCTTCATTGTCGCGGTACCCGAGCTGCCGGATAAGTGGCGTAATCGTCAATCTCCGGTAACATCACGCCATGCAAAATCATCTCGTTGTTGCACTGGCTTACGATCGGCTCTGTACGTTCGAATTCGGCTGCGTGACCGAACTGTTCGCGCTCGAACGTCCCGAGCTCGGCGTGGACTGGTATCGCTTTGCGGTATGTGCGAGTGAGCCTGGTCCGATTCGCGCCGCCGGCGGCATTACCGTCACCGCGCCGTACACGCTCAAGCTGCTGGATCGCGCCAACACGATTGTGGTTCCCGGCTGGCGCGATGCCGGCGAACTGCCGCCCGAGCCGCTGCTAAAGAAAATTCGCGCCGCTCACGAGCGCGGCGCACGCCTTTGTTCGATTTGCTCCGGCGTATTCGTGCTGGCCGCCGCGGGCGTGCTCGACGGTAAGACCGTGACGACCCATTGGCGCTACGCCGACACCTTGCAGCAGCGTTATCCGCAACTGCGTGTGCAGCCGGACGCGTTATATGTCGACGAAGGACAGATCATCACCTCGGCGGGATCGGCGGCAGGGCTCGACATGCTGCTGCATCTGGTGCGGCGCGACCACGGCAGCGCGGTCGCCAACCGGGTCGCGCAGCGGCTCGTGGTGCCGCCGCATCGCGAGGGCGGTCAGGCGCAGTTCGTGCCGCGGCCGATGCCGCAAGATGAAGGCGGCCGCCTCGCGAAACTGATGGACTGGGTGCGCCGTCATCCGGCTTTGCCGCACACCTTGCAGTCGCTGGCCGAACGGGCGGCGATGAGTCCGCGCACGCTGCAGCGGCAGTTTCACGACGCCACCGGCATGGCGCCCTACGAATGGCTGGTGCGTGAACGCGTGGCGATCGCGCGGGAACTGCTTGAGGCATCCACGCCGTTGCCCATGACGCGCGTTGCGGAACTCGCGGGCTTCGGCTCTGAGGAATCACTGCGACGGCACTTTCGCCGTATCGCATTGACGAGCCCAGGCGCGTATCGTAAGAAATTCGGCGTGCAAGCCGAGGCATAGGGCGGCTTGCAAACGGGCCGGTAGACGTAGGTCACGTCCGTGTTGCCGTTCTCGTGTGCGCGTGCCGTTTCAAACACGCGCTTGCCGATGTGAAAAATCATCCAGGGTGCGTGCATGGCAAGCGCTTCGATGCGCGCCGCATGAGATGTCGAATACGCGTCATGCCGGCTTCCGCGCGAGCTCAAACGTCACGAAGCGCCATAAGCCGGGCGTTGCGACTGGTTCGCGTGATTGAGTACCCGCACCGGCCGCGTGCGAGGGTTCGCGCAATCGCCGGTTTTCTGTCAGCATCACGGCCAGTGCCGTGGCAACCCGCCTCCAGCGTGTGGCGCATACGGCTGCTTGAAGTGCGTCTTTGAAACGCGTCGTCGCCACCGTCCTCTCCTGCTCATGAACGTCAAAATCACCGTCGCTGCTGCTGCCGTCGTCGTCACTGCTGCCGTTGCTGTGCTTACGCCCGCGCTCGCCGCGGCGCAAACGCAAGCCACCGCGTCGCGCGCCGAACTCTATCGGCGCAACCTGCTGGCGGGCAAAGACGTGCCGTGCCGCACGAACGCGTCATGCGCGGCGTTGGGCGTGGCCGCGCTCGAAGCCGGGCACGTCAAGGAGGCGCGAACGCTGGTCGAGATGGAAGCCGCGCTCGCAGAAGCCACCGCCCTGCAGGCCGACGAGGAGAACTCGCCGAAAGCCACCAGTTCGGCGCGGGCCCGCGTGGCGATGGCGCTGGTCCATCAGGGCGACGTGCAATTGAAGCTGGGTGCGCTGCCCGATGCCCGCGCCTACTACCGGACCGCGGTGAGCCGTGGCGGCGAGTACCATGACGATGCGCTGCTCGGTCGCGCCGCCGCGGCCGCGCGTCAGCGCCTCGAGTCGATCGCCGGCAAAGCCGTGGTGAACGGGGTGCCGCCAAACGGCGCGCACTTCGTCAGCTATATGTTTTTCGGCGCGTGGAACAGTATCGAGGTCAAGCCGGTAAAAGGGCGGCACGGCATCTACCGGATCGACGGCGACTTCGTGTATCCCACGGTGGGCGCCGACGGTCAGCCCAGCGCGAACATGGGCAACCTGTCGGCCTACGTGCGTTTTTATGACGGTGTGGCGCGCGTGCCCGTGACCGATGGCGGCGATGCGCCGCTCGACGCCACCGCGAGAATCACCAACCTCGCGGCTTATGACAAACCCGCGAACAAAGCGGCGGACAAATGCCTGATCGAGTTCAGGCTTTCCGCACCGGAGACGCTCGACGTAGAGACGCATGGCTCGCCGATGGAATGCGGTTTCGGCTTCAATGTCAGTGCGAACGGACGTTACTATCTGATGACAGGCTCCTGACGGTTCGCATGCTGCCGGCAGCCAGGCGCGAGTCCGGCTTTGCACGCCGGCTTCCCGATCCGCATCGCGTCTCTTATGATGCAATGGCTGTGCCCGTTTAACCGCTGTCCACAGCGTTCCCGCCAACGAAACTCTGATAAGAATAACGTTCGTCCATGCAAACCCTCTTCGACTATCCCGCACTCGTGTTCATCATTTCGTTCGTCGCGATGTGGTTGTCGGCGCGCGTCGGCGCGTCGGTGCTACGCAGATTCAGAAAGATCGACGAAGATGCACGCGACGACTTCAGCGTGATTCAGGCCGCTACGCTAACCTTGCTCGCACTGATTATCGGTTTCACTTTTTCGATGGCGGTAGGCCGCTACGATCAACGCAAAAACTACGAGGAAGAAGAGGCGAACGCAATCGGCACTGAATACGTTCGTGCCGATCTGTTGCCCGCCGCCGAAGCGGCTACCGTGCGAGGCTTGCTGAAGACTTATCTGGACCAGCGGGTGCTGTTCTACACTACCCGCGACGCCGACGAACTCGCCCAGGTCAACGCCGATACGTCACGCCTGCAAAACGTAATGTGGGCCGCGGTGAAGAACGCCGCCACGGCGCAGCCCACGCCGGTGGCGGCGCTAGCTGTCTCCGGCATGAACGACGTGCTCAACACGCAGGGTTATACGCAGGCGGCGTGGTGGAACCGCATTCCCGTCGCGGCGTGGACGCTGATGGTGCTGATCGGCGTGTGCGCCAACGTACTGGTCGGCTATGGCGCGCGCGGTCTGAAAGCGGGCGCCGGCTTGTTGCTGATCGTGCCGCTAATCGTATCGCTGTCGTTCATGCTGGTCGCCGATATCGACAGTCCGCGCGGTGGCGTGATTCGCGTGAAGCCGCTCAATCTCCATGCGCTCGTGGACTCGATCCGCTCGAATTGAGTCCATACTGCCCCCCGTTGGACTCACCGCGCGCCGTATGAAAGGAAACCCCATGTCCGATATCGCACATACCATCGCCAGCTTCAATACCGGCCGCGATCCTGAACGGCTCGCGATGAAGTACAAGCTCATGCGCAGCTCGCCATTCGTGTTTCTGCGCGGCACCTGTCATCTGTTCTACGAGCGCCTGCCGCGCGACAAGGCGCTCGACGATGCGCCGCCGGTGTGGATTTGCGGCGATATGCATCTGGAAAATTTCGGCAGCTACAAGGGTGATAACCGGCTTGTCTATTTCGACAACAACGATTTCGATGAAGCCTGCCTCGCGCCGGCCCTTTACGAACTGGTACGGCTTCTCACGAGCGTGCTGGTCGGTGCAAGCGACCTCAAACTGAGCCGTGCTCAGGCACTCGCGCTCTGCCACACCGCGGTCGATGCGTACGGCGGCGCGCTCGCCTTCGGCAAAGCGCGCTGGATCGAAGCGGAGACCTCTGTCGGCATGGTGCGCGATCTGTTCGACGCTCTGGAGAGCCGCACGCGCGCCCAGCATCTCGACCGGCGCACCACGCTCAAGGGCAAGACGCGCGTGCTCAAGGTGGACGGCAAAAAAGCCCTGCCGATCAGCGACGAGGCGCGGGCCACCGTCACCGCGTTCATGCATCAGTTCGCCGCCAGCCAACCCAATCCGGACTTCTATCGCGTCATCGACGTGGCCCGGCGGATTGCCGGCACCGGGAGCCTGGGGGTGGATCGCTATGCGATTCTGGTCGAAGGCAAAGGCTCGCCGGACGGCAACTATCTGCTCGATCTGAAAGAGGCGCTGCCTTCTTCGGTGACGCCGCATGTGCGCACACCGCAGCCGAAGTGGCACAGCGAGGCGCAGCGCGTGGTTGAAATTCAGCGGCGCAATCAGGCTGTTTCGCAGGCATTTCTGCATGCAGTCGATTTCAATCAGCGTTCGTACGTGCTGCGCAGCTTGCAGCCTTCGGAAGACCGGGTGGCGTTGAGCGCCTGGGACGACAAGCTGCCGCGGCTCGAAGCAGTGATCAACAGCATGGCCGAGTTGAGCGCATGGGGGCAACTGCGTAGCGGCGGCCGGCAGAAGTCGGCGATTGCGGACGAATTGATTGCGTTCGGCAATCGTAAGGACTGGCAATTGCCGTTGATCGACCTCGCGACGCAATGCGAGGCTCAGGTGAACGCCGACTGGAAAGCGTATTGCGAGGCTTATGATGGTGGCGCGTTTAATCTGCCGGCAAAGAAGTCTTAATGGCGGTCACCTTGGGCACTTGGCGCCGTGCCCAGGGCTTTGCATCGATCTTTGCGGCTGCCAGCGCATCTTGTCTTTTTACCTCTAGCGTCGACAGTGTGCAGATCGGATACTCGGCTTATCGACAGTCTGCGGAAGTAGTTCGCGTTGGTTCGATTTGCCCGCCACGGTAATAAGGTCACAGAGGCTACATGTGCAACGACTGTTAACTCCCCGCGAACATCGATTGATTGAATTTCTTATTTCGGTCAATGCTCCTTTGTACGAGGCGGACGCACCTCGCTGGATCAATCAAATTCAAAACTGTACGGTTTGTGAAGTCAACGTTCCCTATTGCCTCTCGATCAGCCACGGCGAGGAAACCTACGAAGGATGGGAAAACTCCCGAACGCTTGCGCGTGAACTGATATCCGTTGACGAAGGTGTACCGGTGCTTACCTACGCGATAGCCGATGGGACGCCGGCAGGCTTCGTGCTCGACTCCTTCAATATCGATAGGCTCGATGGAGAACCGCTTGTCGCCTATCCCGAGCCAGGTGACGGGCTAATGGTCGTCGAGGGCAACAAGCGTGTCGGCGGGGCAGACTTACGCCATCTATACGGTAAAACGGGCTCGTAAAGTACCTTGGCATGTGGCCCGTCAGCGTAACACCTGAGCGTCGCAGCACAATTCACTGCAAATCACCGGACAGTGCCAACAGCCTGTTGAATTGAGGTTCTGGCGACAACACCAATCCGTGCGCAGCGCATGACCGCGCCGCGCATGCCAGCCCATGGCCGGGTCCTAAAGGAGGAAAATTATGCAACGGGCTTTAGCGACCCACGAACGCCGACTACTGGAGTTTCTTCTTACCGTGAATAGGTCTTTTTATGGTGCCTACGCTCAAAGGTGGGAAGCCCAGATCAAAACCTGCTTGGTTCATGAAGTTAATGTGCCGTACTGCCTGGCTATCAGTCATGATGAAATCAGATTGCCGAGTGGCGGCTACACCACGCTCGCGCGTGAGTTGATCGGCATTGACGAAGGCGTACCGCTGCTTATCTATGCTTATGCGGTGCAGACGCAGGCCGGCTATGTCCTCGACTCTTTCGACATCGATCATCTCGATGGAGAGCCTCTTGTGGCCTATCCCGAGCCAGGCGACAGCCTCATGATCATGGAAGCGGGGAAACGCATAGGAGGGGCAGATTTGCGACACGTGTTCAAGGAGTCGGACCTATTGCCGCGCTTTAAGCTCCCGAGAGACCGCCTCGATAGAGAAGCTGGCTAACCATCCTGAGGCAGGTGACGGGGTAATGATTGTCGAGCGAAACAGGAGGTTCGGCTATTCACCTGACGGCCAGGTCGTTTCGCGGACCGGCACGGTTGCCAGGAACGGCAGTCCCTCGATCTGAACGACGCAACACGATACGAGTGGGCTCGATTCGCCCAAGATGAGGAAGGAACAAATGTCAAGACCACTCTCGGCGAAGGAGCATGCGCTGCTCAAGTTTCTGATCGAGGCAAATGAGCCGCTGTATGGTGACCGAACTAATCAATGGAAGACACAGGTTGAAACGTGTCTGGTACGCGAGATCGATTCTCCTTATTTCCTCGCGGTGGTTCACGAAGAAAACATCGAAAGAGCAGGACGCGACTCAATCACACTCGGCTACGAATTGGTGGGCGTCGATCACGGTGTGCCGGTTCTAATCTATGCGGTGGCAATGAAACCCCCCTCAGACTATTTCATTGATATCTTCAATGTGGACCGGTTAGATGGAGAACCGCTGGTTAATTACCCTGAAGCGGGCGACGGGCTAATGATTGTCGAGCGAAACAAACGGGTCGGCGGGGCAGACTTACGCCATCTATATGGCAAGTCGGGTTCGTAACGTGCCTTGGCATGTGGCCGGTCAGCGTAGCACCTGAGCGCCGCAGCACAATTCACTTCAAATCACTGGACAGCGCCAAGAGCCTGTTGAATTCAGATTCAGGTGACAACGCCAATGCGCGGCGCATGACAGCGCCGCGCATGCCAGCCAGCCCTCCAGACAAACCCTGATTGCTGCAGTGAATTCGCCACTGCTATCGTTCGCTGGTCGTTGTGGAAGCGCTTCCACTTTTGCTTCCAGACTGTTTCCAATCAGCTCTTAAGCGGCTTCCAGCCGGCTTCCGTATCAAGTTTTGCCGTACCCGGTTCAATGACCTCAGCGCAGGAGAGAATCCGTGGCAAACGACGCATCCGCTGTATCCGACGCTCCATCCTCCGCAGTTTCCAACAGTCCGCTCGCCGATCCTTTCAGCCCGCCCGCCGACTCCTCGCTATGGCGCAAGAATTTCCTGCTTGGCGCCGCCACGGCTTCGTATCAGATCGAAGGCGCGGTGGATGAAGACGGCCGCCTGCCGTCGATCTGGGATACCTTCTCCGCGACGCCCGGCAAGGTGCTGGCCGGCGACACCGGCGCGGTGGCCTGCGATCACTATCACCGGTGGGAAGCGGACATCGACATGTTGGCCTCGCTCGGACTCGAGGGCTACCGGCTCTCGATTGCATGGCCACGCGTGATGGACGCGGCAGGCAGGCCGAATCGCAAAGGGCTCGACTTCTACAAGCGCCTTCTGAACCGCCTGAAAGAGAAGGGCATCACAAGCTTCGTGACGCTCTACCACTGGGACTTGCCGCAGCATCTTGAGGATCGCGGCGGCTGGCTCAATCGCGATACCGCGTATCGCTTCGCCGACTACGCCGATCTGATGAGCCGTGAACTGGCCGGTACGGTCGACGCATGGGCGACGCTCAATGAACCGTGGTGTTCGGCATATCTCGGCTACGGCAACGGCCACCACGCGCCGGGCCTCGCCAACGACCGTTTCGCGACGCAGGCGATGCATCATCTGCTGCTCGCGCACGGCCTTGCGATTCCGGTATTGCGCGGCAACGATCCGGCTTCGCAGAAAGGTATCGTCGCCAACATCGGCCGTGGCACGGCCAATAGCGACAGCGCCGCGGATCAGCGCGCGGCGCATCTGTTCGAAGTCCAGCACAATGCGTGGATTCTCGATCCGCTGCTCAAGGGTGAGTATCCGCTGGACCTGTTCGAATTGTGGCCGGGCACCGAACCGCTGGTGCTCGACGGCGATATGCAGACCATTGCCGCGCCGCTCGACTTCCTCGGCATCAACTATTACTTCCGCACGAACGTTGCGAGCGATGGCGCGCACGGATTCCGCGACGTGCCGCTCGAAGGCGTCGAACGCACGCAGATGGGTTGGGAGGTGTATCCCGATGGCTTGCGCGATCTGCTGACCGGTTTCAAGAAAACGTATCGCAACCTGCCGCCGATCTACATCACCGAAAACGGCATGGCCTCGGACGACAAGGTGATCGACGGCCACGTCGACGATGCGCAGCGCATCTCGTTCCTCAAGCGCCATCTTGCGGCGGTCGATCAGGCGATCAAGGCCGGCGTGGATGTTCGCGGCTATTTTCTGTGGTCGCTGATGGATAACTTCGAGTGGGCGTTTGGTTACGAGCGTCGCTTTGGTGTCGTCCATGTCGATTACAGTACGCAGAAGCGCACGGTCAAACGCAGTGCGGAGTTGGTGGCGAAATTCTTGAAGGAGCGTAAGGCAAAGGTCTAACGGGAGGTGGGGCTGCATGTCGATAGCTTTGCATGGGACCAGAGTAAGCGCTAAAGCGCTAATTCTGATCGACAGCTTTGCATGGGATCAGAGTAAGCGCTAAAGCGCTAACTCTGATCGACACAGGAGACGGAATGAACAGCAGAAAAATGATCGCGGCGAGCGTAGTTGCGGCACTGTCGTTATATGGCGTCGTCGCGCAAGCGGAACCGTTGAAGGCCAACGTGATCCACTGGTGGACCTCGGGCGGCGAGTCCGCCGCGATCCGCCAGTTCGCCGATGCGTATAACAAGGCCGGCGGCCAGTGGATCGACAACGCCGTCGCCGGCGCCGATCAGGCACGCTCCACCGCGATCAATCGGATCGTCGGCGGCGATCCGCCCACCGCCGCGCAGTTCAATACGTCCAAACAGTTTCACGACCTGATCGACCAGGGCCTCCTGAACAATGTCGACGAGGTTGCCGCGAAAGAGAACTGGAATAACGTCTTCCCGCAGTCGATCATCGACAGCATCAAGGTGAAAGGTCATTACTACGCCGCGCCGGTCGATATTCATATGCCGGCCTGGTTCTTCTACTCGAAACCCGTGTTCCAGAAGGCCGGCATCGCCGCCGAGCCGAAGAGCTACGACGAGTTCCTTGCCGATCTCGGCAAGCTCAAAGCCGCGGGCGTGATCCCGCTCGCGCTCGGCGGTCAGCCATGGCAGGAAAAGATCACGTTCGACGCGGTATTCGCCGACGTGGGCGGCCCCGATCTCTATCTGAAGGTGTATCGCGATCGCGACCAGAACGCGGTCAAGTCTGACGCGTTCAGGAAGGTGCTCGCATCGTTCAAGCGCTTGCATGACTTCGTCGATCCGGGCTCGCCTGGCCGCAACTGGAACGATGCCACCGCGCTGGTGATTTCCGGCAAGGCCGGGGTGCAGATCATGGGCGACTGGGCCAAGGGTGAGTTCTCGGCAGCCAACCAGGTGGCCGGCAAGGACTTCGGCTGCTTCCCGGGTTTCGGTCCGCACTCGCCGTATCTGGTCGCGGGCGATGTATTCGTGTTCCCGAAAACCGACAACCCCAACGCGATCAAGGCGCAGAATCTGCTTGCCACGGTGATGACCTCGCCGGCCGCGCAGGTCGCATTCAGCGCGAAGAAAGGTTCGATTCCGATTCGTCCCGACGTGGACGCGAGCAGTCTCGACATCTGCGCGAAGGAGGGTATTGCGATCATGAAGGACAAGTCGCGTCAGTTGCCGAATCCGGAAATGCTGCTCTCGCCTGACACGCAGGGCGCGTTGATCGACGTCATCACGAACTTCTGGAACAAGAACCAGTCTGTCGACGACGCGCAGAAGGCGTTTGCCAGTGCGTTGAAGAGCTAGGCGCCCGCCATGCACGCGCTCAAGCTGCAGGCCGCTGACTCGCGGCATCGCAAAGGGACACTGAAAAAACCGCTTAAAAAGAGTTTGCCTATAGCGGTATGGGTGGCATTGCTGCCGATGGTCCTGACCGTCGTGTTCGCGTATCTCGGCACGATGGTCTGGACCGCGCGCGTGTCGCTGAGCAACTCGCGCACGTTTCCTTCCGGCGATTTCGCGGGCTTCACGCAATACGTGCGGCTGTTCAACAACGACCGATGGTTGCTGTCGCTGCAAAATATCGTGATCTATGGTGCGTGCTTCATTGTCGCGTGCATGGTGATCGGTTTGTTGCTGGCGATCTTCATCGATCAGCATGTGGCGGCTGAAGGCGTGCTGCGCACGGTGTTTCTCTATCCGTATGCCATGTCGTTCGTCGCCACCGGTCTGGTCTGGCAGTGGATCCTGAATCCCGAACTGGGCGCGCAGGCAGTGTTGCACAAGCTCGGTTTCGTGCATGCGCGCTTCGACTGGATCGTCGACCAGTATTGGGTGATCTACACGATCGTCATCGCGACGGTATGGCAGGCGTCGGGCCTCGTAATGGCGCTGCTATTGGCGGGCTTGCGCGGTATCGACGACGAACTGTGGAAAGCCGCGCGTATCGACGGAATTCCGCGTTGGCGTGTGTATGCGAGCATTGTCGTGCCAATGCTCGGGCCTTCCATGTCCACGGCCTTCGTGCTGCTCTTCGTGATGGTCGTCAAGCTCTACGACGCGGTGGTCGCAATGACGCAAGGCGGCCCCGGCACGGCGAGCGAAGTGCCCGCAAAGTTCATCATGGACTACCTGTTCGGCCGCGCGAATATCGGTTTGGCATCGGCAGCGTCGATCGTGTTGCTCGCAACGGTGCTGGCGATCCTCGCGCCGTTCTTCTATGCCCGCAGCCGCGCTGCGTTGCGCAAGGAGGTGTGATGAACACGCTGAGTCCAACCCTGAAAGGCGGCACGCCGAGCCATAGCCGCCGGCGCCGCCGGACTTTTACACCCGCGCGTTTCGGCGTCTACGCGTTTTTGCTCACGGCCGCGTTGTTTTTCCTGCTGCCGCTGTATGTGATGCTCGTCACGTCGGTCAAACCGATGAGCGAGATTCGCCTCGGCAATCTGCTCGCGTTCCCCACGCATTTCACGCTCGACGCATGGAGCGCCGCGTGGCGATCCGCGTGTACCGGGCTCGATTGCAACGGCATTCAGGTCGGCTTCTGGAATTCCGTGCGTATCGTTGTGCCGAGCACGGTGTTGTCGATCGCGGTCGGTGCGGTGAACGGCTATGCGCTGTCGTTCTGGCGGCCGCGCGGGGCCGGCGTGCTGTTTGGCGTGCTGCTGATGGGCGCTTTCATTCCCGTGCAGGTGATGGTTTATCCGCTCGTGCGCGTGCTGGCGAGCGTGCATCTGTTCAGTTCGCTGCCGGGCATCGTGGTGATTCACACCATCTTCGGCATGCCGGTGATGACGCTGCTGTTTCGCAACTACTACGCGTCGATTCCGCAGGAGCTGTTCAAGGCGGCGCGCATCGACGGCGGCGGTTTCTGGCGTATCTTTTTGCAACTGATGCTGCCGATGTCCACGCCGATCATCGTCGTGGCGGTCATCATGCAGGTGACGGGCATCTGGAACGACTTTATTCTCGGGCTGGTGTTCGCCGGCACAAAAAATCTGCCGATGACGGTGCAATTGAACAACATCATCAACACGACTACCGGCGAACGGCTCTACAACGTCAATATGGCGGCGACCATTCTGACCTCCATGGTGCCGCTAGCGGTCTACTTCATTTCGGGCCGCTGGTTTGTGCGCGGCATTGCGTCCGGCGCCGTCAAGGGATAGGGGACAGGGCGGTAAGGTATGACGAAGCTGGCCAGTTTTGAAACGTGGAGGCACATGCAGTGGCAAATGCGATGACACACCCGGCAGCAGGCGCGGCAGATGTGGCAGGTGCGGCCGGCCTCGGCGACGTGGCGGATGCGGCGGGGCTGGCGAATCCGGCCAATGTATCGGTGCGCAACCTGAAGATTCAGCTCGGCGCGAATACGGTGATCGAAAATCTCGATCTCGACGTGCGCGCGGGCGAGTTCGTGGTGCTGCTCGGACCCTCGGGCTGTGGCAAATCCACCTTGCTGCACAGCATTGCGGGTCTGATCGATGTGACCGGCGGCAGCATCGAAATTGCCGGCGAAGACATGACTTGGGCCGACCCGAAAGATCGCCGCATCGCGCTGGTATTTCAGTCGTATGCGTTGTATCCGACCATGAGCGTCGAGCGCAATCTGTCGTTCGCGTTACGCATCAACGGCACGCCGAAGGCGGAAATCGAACGGCGCGTCACGCGGGCCTCCGAGATGCTGCAACTCGGCCCGCTGCTCAAGCGCAAGCCGGCGCAGCTCTCTGGCGGGCAACGGCAGCGCGTCGCGATTGGCCGTGCGATCGTACGCGAAGCCGA